>QFCF01002724.1_pt1 | contig 9377 bp, 6 predicted proteins | sample 5346961 | NCBI WGS metagenome assembly QFCF01 (sample SAMN09062253, study PRJNA434731) | Human gut metagenome, whole genome shotgun sequencing project. | reverse complement strand
CGCGAAGCGCAGTGCAGAAATGAGGATTGATATGTTAATAGGAAATCATTTATCCGCATCCAAAGGATATGCGGCGATGGGAAAGGCAGCGCTGGCGTTAGATGCCAATACCTTTGCTTTTTTTACAAGAAATCCGCGTGGCGGTAAGGCAAAAGAAATCGATGAAAAAGATGTGGAAAAGTTTTTAAATTTTGCGAAGGAGCACGAATTTGGAAAGATTGTTGCGCATGCGCCATATACGATGAACCTCTGCGCTGCAAAAGAGGATGTCCGTTCTTTTTCAAAGGAAATGTTGCTTGATGACTTAAAACGCATGGAGTATACACCGTACAATTATTATAATTTTCATCCGGGTTCCCATGTGGGACAAGGGGCGGAAAAAGGGATCGCATTGATTGCGGAAGCATTAAATGAAGCCTTGAAACCGGAGCAGACAACGACCGTTTTACTTGAGACGATGGCGGGAAAAGGAACTGAGGTTGGAAGAACGTTTGAGGAGTTAAGAGAAATCTTAGACCGTGTGGAATTAAACGATAAAATGGGAGTCTGCCTCGATACCTGCCATGTGTGGGATGGCGGTTATGACATTGTAAACGACCTTGACGATGTGTTAAATGAGTTTGACCGTGTGATCGGGCTCGACCGGCTGAAGGCAGTTCACTTTAATGACAGCATGAACGACTGTGGCTCCCACAAGGACCGTCATGCGAAGATCGGTGAGGGAAAGATCGGTGCAGAGGCGATGCGGCGCGTTGCATTGCACCCGCTTTTAGAAGGAAGACCGTTTATCTTAGAGACACCGAACGATGATGAGGGGTACAGACGGGAGATACAGATGGTCCGGGAGTGGACGCGGTAAGATCGCTGCAAACCTGAATAGAAAATAAAAATGTCCTAAAACGAAATAAAAAAGAAAATACCAGAATTTTACAGAATACGTTATTGCATTTGCCATGTGTGTATGCTATACTTCAAATCACATGAATGCGAAAATTGTTTTCATGCAAATATTCGTTACAATAGATGGAAAAGGATCTATTGTTTGCCCACCAAGAGATTGGTTAAGCCCATACGGACAGGCGGGGCAACTGCCGATTGCGGTGTAAGCCGCGTTATTGATTGAGTTAGAAGCTCAAATTTTATAAGTTGATTACGGGGATGATACCCGGAATCCAATATCACTTGTGAAACGGTCAATAAGAGTAGTATACGCAAATATTTGCTGGCAAAGATGCCAACGCGGACTCTGGAGAAAATAGTTTTTGCAGAATGTAGATAGATTACATAAAGTATGACTATGATGATAACGACGATAGAAGAACAGGTGATGGATGCCTGTTCTTTTTTTGCGTTTTTCAGCCTGACGGTAATGTCAGGGAAAAACATTTGATGAAAAGCAGAGCATGCAGATTTTTATGGAAGCCAAGGGGGATTTTTTTAGTCATGGACAAAGAGCAGCAGATGCGTGCGCCGGTTTATGAGGCACTGGAAAAGTTAAAAAAACGAAGAGTGGTGCCGTTTGATGTGCCGGGACATAAGAGAGGAAGGGGAAATCCGGAGCTGGTAGAGCTGTTGGGAGAAAAATGTGTGAGTCTGGATGTCAATTCCATGAAGCCGCTTGACAATCTCTGTCATCCGGTTTCGGTGATCAAGGAAGCGGAGGAGCTTGCCGCGGAGGCATTTCGCGCGGAACATGCATTTTTTATGGTTGGCGGAACCACTTCCTCCGTTCAGGGAATGGTGCTTTCCTGCTGTAAGGCAGGGGATAAGATCATTTTGCCGCGAAATGTGCACAAGAGTGTGATTAATGCACTGGTGCTCTGTGGAGCGATTCCGGTTTACGTCAATCCGGAGGTCGATGTGAGACTTGGCATTTCACTGGGAATGCAGGTGTCAGAGGTGGAACGTGCGATTTTGGAGAACCCGGATGCAGTAGCAGTTTTAGTCAACAATCCGACTTACTATGGAATCTGTTCGGATCTGCGGTCTATCGTGAGAGTGGCGCATGAACATCATATGCTGGTGCTGGTGGATGAGGCACACGGAACGCATCTGTATTTTGGGGAAAATCTTCCGGTATGTGCCATGGATGCCGGGGCGGATATGGCGTCTGTCTCCATGCACAAGTCGGGGGGAAGCCTGACGCAGAGCTCTCTTCTTCTGACCGGAAAGGGTGTGAACTGGGAATATGTCAGCCAGATCATCAATCTGACGCAGACGACGAGTGCATCTTATCTTCTGATGTCGAGCCTTGATATTTCGCGGAGAAACCTTGCCCTGCGAGGAAAGGAATCTTTTGCGAAAGTGGCACAGATGGCGGAGTACGCGAGGGATGAGATCAATTCTATCGGTGGATTTTATGCGTATGGCAAAGATATGGTAAACGGTGGCAGTGTCTATGATTTTGATGTGACAAAACTGTCTGTATATACGAGAGATATCGGGCTTGCAGGCATTGAGGTCTATGATCTGCTGCGGGATGAATATGATATTAAGATCGAGCTTGGAGATATCGCAAATATTCTTGCCTATATTTCCATCGGTGACCGGATACAGGATATTGAGCGGCTTGTGGGTGCACTTGCAGACATCAAACGGCTGTATTCGAAAGATCCGGCAAAAATGCTGAATACGGAATATATTAATCCGAAGGTTTTAGTGTCGCCGCAGGTGGCATTTTATTCGCAAAAGGAATCCATGCCGGTTCGTCAGACAGCGGGAAGGATCTGCGGTGAATTTGTCATGTGCTATCCGCCTGGAATTCCGATTTTAGCGCCGGGTGAGATGATCACGCCGGAGATCATTGAGTACATTGTTTATGCAAAAGAAAAGGGATGCTCTATGCAGGGAACGGAGGATCCGGAAGTTGAAAATCTGAATGTGCTTGCAAAGAAATAACAGCATAGATCAGCAAAAATAAAGATTCCTGTGAAAAGAAGATTTTTTCAAAAGAAGGGGGAAGATCATGGAACTTTGGTTTTCGGATTACCACACGGAAAAAGTCAAGGTGTCGGTCAAGGTGCAGAAACAGTTATTTGGTTTACAGACCGAGTTTCAGCGGATCGATGTGTTTGATTCGGATGAGTTTGGGCGTTTTTTAAGTTCCGACGGTAGTATTGTTTTTTCGGAAAAAGATGAGTTTGTCTATGATGAGATGATCGTGCATGTTCCGATGGCGGTGCATCCGCATGTGAAAAAGGTGTTAGTCATCGGCGGCGGTGACGGCGGCGTGGCACGAGAGCTTGGCTATTACGATGAGATAGAGCAGATCGATGTCGTGGAGCCGGACCGTGTATTTGTCGAGGTCTGCAAGGAATTTTTTCCGGACAATGCATGCGGGTTATCGGATGAACGCGTGACGGTGTACTATGAGGATGGATTGAAATTTTTGCGGATGAAACATGACGAGTATGATCTGATCATCAACGATGCGATTGATCCGCTTGGACATACTGCAGGACTGTTTACCAAGGAATTTTACGGAAACTGCTTCCGTGCCTTAAAAGATGACGGAATCATGGTATATCAGCATGGAAGTCCGTTTTACGATGAAGATGAGGAATCCTGCCGCGGTATGCACCGGAAAGCGAGTCATAGCTTTCCAATCAGCCGCGTGTATCAGGCACATATACCAACGTGTTCTTCTGGATACTGGCTGTTCGGGTTTGCGTCAAAGAAATATCATCCGCTCGATGATCTGGATGCAAAGCGCTGGAAAGAGCGGAAGATAAAAACCTGGTATTATACCACCAATCTGCACAAGGGAGCATTTATGCTGCCGCGATATGTGGAGGATATGTTAGAGGAAGAAGAAGGACGTAAGAAATAATAAAAATTAAATTAAAATTTATTTTTTCACACGCAAGATTTGTGCCCCGGCACAAACTTGAGATGCGCAAAAAGACAGCGCAGGAAAGGAGATTAAAATGGGAAGATTATTAATTATCGGATGTGGCGGAGTTGCAGGAGTTGCGATTCACAAATGCTGCCAGAACAGCAAAACTTTTACGGAGATCTGCATTGCGAGCAGAACAAAATCGAAATGTGACGCCTTAAAAGAGAAACTGGAAAAAACAACGGACACTGTCATCACAACAGCACAGGTGGATGCGGACAATACGGAGGAACTGATCGCCCTGATCAAAAAATATCAGCCGGATGCTGTGTTAAATGTTGCTTTGCCATATCAGGATTTAACAATTATGGATGCCTGCCTTGCATGCAAAGTAGACTATATCGATACCGCAAATTATGAGCCGGAGGATACGGATGACAAAGAATGGCGTGCCATCTATGAAAAACGCTGTAAAGAAGAGGGATTTACAGCATATTTTGACTATTCCTGGCAGTGGGCATACCGTGAAAAATTCAAAGAGGCAGGAATTACGGCATTGCTTGGAAGCGGGTTTGATCCGGGAGTGACCAGTGTATTTACCGCTTATGCCCTGAAACATTATTTCGATGAGATCGAGACGATTGATATCTTAGACTGTAACGGCGGCGACCACGGTTATCCGTTTGCAACCAATTTTAACCCGGAGATCAACCTGCGTGAGGTTTCCGCAAACGGTTCTTACTGGGAGAATGGTCACTGGGTAGAAACAAAACCAATGGAAATTAAAAGAGAATATAATTTCCCACAGGTTGGCGAGAAAGATATGTATCTGCTGCATCATGAGGAAATTGAGTCCCTTGCAAAAAATGTACCTGGAGTAAAGCGGATCCGTTTCTTTATGACCTTTGGACAGAGCTATCTGACACATATGAAATGTTTAGAAAATGTCGGAATGCTCTCAACATCACCGATCGAGTATGAGGGCAGGGAGATCGTACCAATCCAGTTCTTAAAGGCGCTGCTTCCGGATCCGGCATCTTTAGGACCGCGCACGGTTGGAAAAACAAATATCGGCTGTATCTTTACGGGAAAAAAAGACGGAAAAGAAAAGACGATTTATATCTATAATGTCTGTGACCATCAGGAATGTTACAAAGAAGTCGGTTCCCAGGCAATTTCTTATACAACAGGTGTCCCGGCTATGATCGGTGCAGCGTTGGTTGTCGATAAAGTCTGGGACAAAGACGGTGTATTCAATATTGAAGAGTTTGATCCGGATCCGTTTATGGATATGTTAAACCAGTATGGTCTGCCATGGGTTGTGGACGAAAATCCGCAGACGGTGGCATAAAATAAGAATATGTGTGAAACGGGTTGGATAAAATTTTAAATTTGTCAGCTTTTGCGCAGCGGATTTTTGCAGAAATGGAGAATTATCATGAAATGGCAGGAGATTCCTACCCCGTGTTATGTGGTAGATGAAAAGAAGCTAAAACAAAATTTAAAAATATTGCAGAATTTGGAACAGGAAACCGGCTGCCATGTGCTTCTGGCACAGAAGGCATTTTCCATGTTTTCACTGTATCCGCTGATCGGGCAGTATATCAGCGGAACGACGGCGAGCGGAATCTTTGAGGCGCGCCTTGGAAAAGAGGAGATGGGAAAGGAAAATCATGTATTTGCACCGGCTTATAAGGAAAAAGATATGGAAGAACTGGTGCAGATCTGCGATCACGTTATTTTTAATTCCTTTGCGCAGTATGAAAAGTATCAGCACTATTTTTTGCAGCAGGAGTGCACTGCAAGTGCCGGGATCCGCGTGAACCCGGAGTGCTCCACACAGGAAGGGCATGAGATCTATGATCCATGCGGACCGGGATCAAGGCTTGGTGTGGTTAAAAGTGAATTTCCGGATCAACTGCCGGAGGGAATCGAAGGATTACATTTTCATACACTCTGCGAGCAGAATGCGGATGATCTGATCACGACCTGGCATGCGTTTGAGGAGAAGTTTGGCAGTTATTTAAAACAGGTAAAATGGCTGAACTTAGGCGGCGGTCATCATATTACAAGAGCAGACTATCAGTTGGATGAATTAAAGAAGTTAATCTGTGAGATCAGGCGAAAATATAATGTCCGGGTCTACTTGGAACCGGGTGAGGCGATCGCATTAAATGCGGGCTATCTTGTCACGGAGGTTATGGATATCGTACACAATGGAATGGATATCCTGATTCTGGATGCATCGGCGGCATGCCACATGCCGGATGTGCTTGAAATGCCATATAGACCGCCGCTAAAAGACGGTTATCTGCCGGGCGAAAAGCCGCATACCTGCCGGCTTTCTTCCATGACCTGCCTTGCCGGGGATGTGATCGGTGATTACAGCTTTGCACAGAAAAAACAGGTGGGAGATCGTCTGGTCTTTGAGGATATGGCAATTTATTCCATGGTCAAAAACAATACATTTAACGGGATGCCGCTGCCCGGAATTGCAGTCTTACGGGAAGATGGAGATGTCGAGATGATAAAGGAGTTTGGTTATGAAGATTTCAAAGGCAGACTGTCCTGAGATGATAAAAGATACAACACCGGTACAGGACGGATTTTTCATGCCGGGTGAGTTTGAGCAGCATCAGGGATGTATCATGATCTGGCCGGAGCGTCCCGGTTCCTGGAGAAATGGCGCGAAGGAAGCAGAAACAGCGTTTTCAGCTGTGATCCGTGCAATCGCCGCGAGTGAGACAGTGTATGTCGCTGCCGGAAAAAAGGGGCTTGACCATGCAAAAGCATTTGCGGAAAGTCTGAAAAAAGAAGAAAACTTACATCCGGTGGTTGTCTTTGAGATGGAGACCGATGATTCCTGGGCGCGGGATGTTGCGCCGACCTTTCTGGTAAACAGAACGGATGGAAAGATTTCAGACCTGACAGCAGCAGGAAATGGTACGGCGCAGACAGGTGATGATGTAAAAAACTCACAGGTGCGCGGTGTAAACTGGTCTTTTAATGCCTGGGGCGGTGAAGTGGATGGACTATATGCTTCTTATGAAAAAGACAATGCGTTTGCATGGAATTTCTGCAGAAAATTCGAGTTTGACTGTTATGATGCCGAACCGTTTGTGTTAGAGGGCGGTTCTATCCACAGCGACGGAGAGGGAACATTGCTTGTCACGGAGTCCTGTCTGCTCAGTGCGGGGAGAAACCCATCGCTTACAAAGGAGCAGATTGAAGAACAGTTAAAGTGTTACCTTGGCGTGGAGAAAGTTTTATGGCTGCCACGCGGGATCTATCAGGATGAGACCAACGAGCATGTGGACAATGTCTGTGCATTTCTAAGACCAGGTGAAGTTGTGCTTGCATGGACCAATAACCAGAATGATCCGCAGTATGCGATGTCGAAAGCGAGTTTTGAGTATCTAAGTTCGGTGCGGGACGCAAAGGCCAGAAAGCTGATCATCCACAAACTTCCAATTCCGGATATTCCGGTCTGTATCACCAAAGAAGAACTCGAAGGATATGAATTTGAGGAAGGTGAAGATGTCAGGGAAGTCGGAGAACGGCTCGCCGCCTCCTATGTAAACTTTTATTTTTCCAACAATGCGGTAGTCATGCCTGTATTTGGCGGAGAAAACGAAGAAAGCGACCTGCGTGCACAGCAGATTATGGCAAAACTCTGCCCGGACAGAAAAATCATACCGGTGTACGCAAGAGACATATTGACAGGCGGTGGAAACATCCACTGTATTACACAGCAAATTCCCTTATAGGGAATTTATTGTACAACCTTCCATATAGGAGAATTAATTCACTGTGCAAAAATAAAAAGAACAGAAAGGATACACGCATGAGACAGATAAAAGCAGCCGCAATTCAGATGAAATGCGACCTGGAGCACAAGAAAAACTTACAAAAGGCAGAACAAATGATCCGCAAAGCTGCCGCGGAAGGCGCAAATATCATTTTACTGCCGGAACTTTTTGAGCGGGAATATTTCTGCCAGCAGCGCAGATATGATTTTTACAGCTATGCAAGAACTGTGGAGGAGAGTGAAGCTGTGGCAATGGGAGTACGTCTTGCAAAAGAATTGGGCGTGGTGCTTCCAATCAGCTTTTATGAGCGTGATGTCAATAACCTCTATAATTCGATCGCATGCATTGATGGAGATGGAACGATCCTCGGTGTGTATCGGAAAACCCACATCCCGGATGATCATTATTATCAGGAAAAATTTTATTTTACACCGGGAGATACCGGATTTAAAGTGTTTGATACAAAATACGGTTGCATCGGTATTGGAATCTGCTGGGATCAGTGGTTCCCGGAGACAGCGCGCGCGATGGCGCTGCTCGGTGCAGAATTATTGTTTTACCCGACAGCGATCGGCTCGGAACCGATTTTAGAATGTGACAGTATGCCGCACTGGAGACGCTGCATGCAGGGACATGCGGCTGCGAATCTGATGCCTGTCATTGCCGCAAACCGGATCGGCAGGGAAGTAGTGCAGCCATGTGCGGAAAATGGCGGACAGGAGTCGGCACTGGAATTTTATGGTTCCTCATTTCTGACGGATGAAACAGGAGAGGTGATCTTAAGTGCTTCCAGAGATAAAGAAGAAATCCTGAGCCAGACCTATGAACTGGATGAACTTCGGGCAAAACGACTGGAATGGGGACTTTTCCGGGACAGAAGACCGGAATATTACGGAATCATAGCAGGAGAAAAAAACGGGAGATAGTGAGAACCAGACGGGATTGAAAAGACCGGAAGATAGTGGAAATCACACGGGACTGAAAAGACCGGAAGATAGTGGAAACCGCACAGGACTGAAAAAACAGAAAGATGAAAAAAACAGGTATGTTTTTGTCAGCAGGGAGCAGGGAAAGCTCATTGCTGACATTTGAAACATACCTGTTTTTTATCAGGCATCAGTGTTGATGACAGGATATCTGCGGAGCATATGCCCGTTCCTGTTACAAAAGCTGAATACCGTTCTTTTCACATTCTTTTGCGATAGCTTCCGGCCACAGGGAAGACTGTACTTCTCCAATATGTGCCTTGCGAAGGAAGAACATACAGATACGGGACTGTCCGATTCCACCACCGATTGTATAAGGAAGCTCTTCGTTGATGATCGCTTTCTGGAAAGGAAGTTTTGCACGCTCCTCACAGCCTGCTTTTTTGAGCTGGGAGAGAAGCGCTTTCTTGTCAACCCGGATACCCATGGAAGAAATCTCAAGTGCGATGTCAAGTACCGGATAGTAAACAACGATATCTGCGTTTAAGGACCAGTCATCGTAATCCGGAGCACGTCCGTCGTGAGGCTCTCCGTTTTCCAAAGTATCGCCGATCTTCATGATACATACGGCACCTTTGGTTTTTGTAATATAATATTCACGTTCCTTTGGTGTGTTGTCAGGGAACATTTCTTCCAATTCCTGAGTCGTGATAAAGAAGATATCATGTGGAAGAATCTCTTCTATATAATCGTACTGGATCGCCATATATTTTTCTGTCTTGCGCAGGCAGTTATAAACAGTGGTAA
>QFCF01002722.1_pt1 | contig 9381 bp, 5 predicted proteins | sample 5346961 | NCBI WGS metagenome assembly QFCF01 (sample SAMN09062253, study PRJNA434731) | Human gut metagenome, whole genome shotgun sequencing project. | reverse complement strand
GGTTCAAGGAAGGCAATCAATGCCAGACTTTACTAGGGGTTACGGGTTCTGGAAAAACTTTTACGATGGCAAATGTGATTCAGCAATTACAGAAGCCGACGCTTGTCATCGCTCATAATAAAACACTTGCAGCTCAATTATACGGAGAGTTCAAGGAGATGTTCCCCGATAACGCAGTGGAATATTTTGTCTCCTACTACGACTATTATCAGCCGGAAGCATATGTTCCATCTTCGGACACATACATTGCCAAGGATTCTTCTGTAAACGAAGAAATTGATAAACTGAGATTATCGGCAACAGCAGCATTGATCGAGCGGAGAGACGTGATCGTAATTGCCAGTGTTTCCTGTATCTATGGTCTTGGTGAACCGGAAAACTTCGAACAGATGATGGTATCGCTCCGTCCGGGTATGGAGAAAGACCGTGATGAAGTGTTGCGCCAGCTGATAGACATTCAATATGACAGAAATGACATGGATTTCAAGCGCGGAACATTCCGGGTACGGGGAGATACGGTAGAGATTGTACCGGCAGACCGTGGCGATACTGCTATTAGAGTGGAATTTTTTGGAGATGAGATTGACCGGATTTCGGAAATAGACATGCTTACCGGTGAAGTGAAAAATACGCTGAATCATATTGCGATATTTCCGGCTTCTCACTATGTTGTTCCGAAAGAACGTATGGAGAAAGCGATTCGTAATATTGAGATTGAACTGGAAGAACAGGTGAAATATTTCAAATCGGAAGGCAAGCTTCTGGAAGCGCAGAGGATTGCAGAACGTACGAATTTTGATATAGAAATGATGCGTGAGACAGGATTCTGCTCGGGAATTGAGAACTATTCAAGACATTTAGCGGGACTTGCACCGGGACAGCCGCCGAACACATTGATGGATTATTTCCCGGATGATTTTATTATTATGATCGACGAGTCGCACAAGACGGTTCCGCAGATTGGCGGCATGTATCATGGAGACCAGTCCAGAAAACGTACACTGGTAGAATATGGATTCCGTCTGCCGTCAGCACTGGATAACCGACCACTTAGCTTTGACGAATTTGAAAGCAAGATCGATCAGGTCATGTTTGTATCTGCAACACCGGGCAAATATGAAGAAGAACATGAACTGTTAAGAGCCGAGCAGGTAATTCGTCCGACAGGTCTTCTCGATCCGGAAGTGGAAGTTCGTCCGGTAGAAGGACAGATTGATGATCTGATCGGAGAAGTGAATAAAGAGATTGCCAATAAGCACAAAATACTGATAACAACACTGACCAAACGTATGGCAGAAGACCTTACTGACTATATGAGAGAACTGGGAATCCGCGTGCGCTACCTGCATTCGGATATCGATACACTGGAACGTACCGAGATCGTGCGGGATATGCGGTTGGATGTATTTGACGTACTGGTTGGTATCAACCTTCTGCGAGAAGGTCTGGATATTCCGGAAATCACACTGGTTGCAATTCTGGATGCAGATAAAGAAGGATTCCTGCGTTCCGAGACATCACTGATCCAGACCATCGGCCGTGCAGCGCGTAATGCAGAAGGACATGTCATCATGTACGCAGATACGATCACAGATTCTATGCGTGCGGCACTGGATGAGACGCAGAGAAGACGTGAAGTGCAGATGGCATATAATGAGGAACATGGCATTACACCGAAGACAATCCAGAAAGCGGTACGAGATCTGATCGCTGTATCCAAGAAGGTGGCAGCCTCTGAAGTGCAGATGGAAAAAGATCCGGAATCTATGAGCGAGAAGGAATTAGAGAAACTGATCAAAGAACTGGAAAAACAGATGAAGAAAGCAGCGGCAGACCTGAACTTTGAGGCGGCAGCAGAACTCAGAGATAAGTTAATTGAGCTTAAAAAGACACTGCAGGAAATAAAGATATAGAAAAAGGAGAGTATACACTCACATGTCACAGGAAAAAGATTCAAGGCAATATATCAAAATCAGAGGAGCCAATGAGCATAATCTGAAGAATATAGATGTAGATATACCAAGAGACAAGCTGGTAGTTCTGACTGGACTCAGTGGTTCGGGAAAATCATCGTTGGCATTTGATACAATCTATGCGGAAGGGCAGAGAAGATACATGGAATCCCTGTCCTCTTATGCAAGACAGTTCTTGGGACAGATGGAAAAGCCGGACGTAGAAAGCATCGAGGGGCTTTCCCCGGCAATTTCCATTGACCAGAAATCTACGAACCGTAACCCAAGATCCACCGTAGGAACCGTAACGGAAATCTATGATTATTTCCGTTTATTATACGCAAGAGTCGGAATACCGCACTGTCCGAAATGTGGCCGCGAGATCAAAAAGCAGACGGTTGACCAAATGGTAGAACAAATCATGGGAATGCCGGAGAGAACTAAGATCCAGCTTCTGGCCCCGGTTGTAAGAGGAAGAAAAGGAACCCATGCCAAATTACTGGATCGTGCCAAGAAGAGCGGTTATGTCCGCGTCAAAATTGACGGTAATATGTACGAACTTTCAGAAGAGATTAAGCTGGATAAGAATATCAAACACAATATTGAAATTGTGGTAGACCGTCTGGTAGTAAAAGAAGGCATCGAACAGCGTCTGACCGACTCCATTGAAAATGTACTGAATCTGGCAGAGGGACTGATGACCGTAGATGTGATCGGCGGAGAGCCGGTTCAGTTCAGTGAAAGTTTTTCATGCCCGGACTGCGGAATCAGTATTGAAGAGATTGAACCGAGAAGCTTTTCGTTCAACAATCCATTTGGAGCGTGCCCGGAATGTTTCGGACTTGGATATAAGATGGAATTTGATGAGGATCTGATGATCCCGGACAAACGTCTCAGCATCAGCGAAGGTGCCATTACAGTTATGGGATGGCAGTCCTGCACAGACAAAAAAAGCTTCACTTATGCAATTTTGGATGCATTAAGCAAAGAATACGATTTTTCGCTGGACACTCCATTTGAAGACTATCCGAAAGAAATTCACGATGTTCTGCTTCATGGAACGAATGGAAAAGAAGTCAAAGTATATTATAAGGGACAGCGTGGAGAAGGTGTCTACGATGTTGCGTTTGAAGGATTGATCAAGAATGTAGAACGCCGTTACCGGGAGACTGGTTCGGAAACTATGAAAGCGGAATATGAAGAATTCATGAATATTACACCGTGTCATGCCTGCAAGGGACAGCGTCTGAAGCCGGGAGCACTGGCTGTTACGGTAGGAGATAAGAATATTGCAGAACTGACAGGAATGTCGATCGAGAAACTGCAGGCATTTCTGAAAGAACTGAAGCTAACGAATCATCAGATGCTGATCGGCGGACAGATCCTGAAAGAGATCAATTCCAGAATCCAGTTTCTGATGGATGTCGGACTGAACTATCTGACACTTGGAAGAGCAACTGGAACACTGTCCGGCGGAGAAGCACAGAGAATTCGTCTGGCGACTCAGATCGGTTCCGGACTGGTAGGTGTAGCATATATTCTGGATGAGCCAAGTATCGGTCTGCATCAGAGAGACAATGATAAATTACTTGGCACATTGAAGCATTTGCGTGACCTTGGTAATTCCGTAATCGTAGTCGAGCATGATGAGGATACGATGAGAGAAGCGGATTTTATTGTGGATATCGGTCCGGGCGCGGGAGAGCACGGCGGCGAAGTGGTTGCAACGGGAAATGCAGAAGAAATCATGCAGAATGAAAAATCTGTAACCGGAGCCTATCTGAGCGGAAGAATCAAGATTCCGGTTCCGGAGACAAGAAGAGAACCAATCGGATGGTTGAAAGTACTCGGAGCACAGGAAAATAACCTGAAGAACATTGATGTCAGCTTCCCGCTTGGCGTAATGACCTGTGTAACGGGTGTGTCCGGATCGGGAAAAAGTTCGCTGGTGAATCAGATCCTTTACAAGCGTCTGGCAAGAGACCTGAATCGTGCAAGAACCATTCCGGGCAAACATAAAGGCATCGAAGGACTGGATCAATTAGATAAAGTTATCAATATCGACCAGTCTCCGATCGGACGTACGCCTAGATCTAACCCGGCAACCTATACGGGAGTATTCGACCTCATAAGAGATCTGTTCGCAGCAACACCGGATGCGAAGGCAAGAGGCTATAAAAAAGGAAGATTCAGCTTTAATGTCAAAGGAGGACGCTGCGAAGCCTGCAGCGGAGACGGAATCATCAAGATCGAGATGCATTTCTTGCCGGATGTCTACGTTCCATGTGAAGTATGTAAGGGAAAACGTTATAACAGAGAGACTCTGGAAGTAAAATATAAAGGCAAAAGCATTTATGATGTGCTGGATATGACAGTAGAAGAAGCTATGCATTTCTTCGAAAATGTACCAAGCATCCGCAGAAAGATGGAGACTTTATATGATGTCGGACTTTCTTATATCCGTCTGGGACAGCCGTCCACGACGCTGTCCGGAGGAGAAGCACAGCGTATCAAGCTGGCAACGGAACTGAGTAAGAGAAGTACAGGAAAGACAATCTATATTCTGGATGAGCCGACGACAGGACTGCATTTTGCTGATGTGCATAAGCTGACAGAGATTTTGCACAGACTGACAGCTGATGGTAATACGGTTATTGTGATAGAGCATAATCTGGATGTTATAAAAACTGCAGATTATATTATCGATATCGGACCAGAAGGCGGTGACAAAGGTGGAACCGTGATCGCAAGCGGGACACCGGAAGAGGTAGCAGAAAGTCCTGTGTCTTATACAGGAAAGTATATAAAACCGATGTTAGGAAGGTAGAAATATGACATTTTGTTCATCTCTTCGGGCAGATTCGTCATATTGTAATATTTATGTAAAAAGCTTCACAAAGATTTAAGCAAAATGGGTCTTTTTATTTTAAATAATTTTGATTATAATGGGAACATGCTCAAAAATAGCATGCGTATGATCATATCTTACAAAAGATAATGATATAGACAGCTTGATGAAGGGAGAATTGGGAATGTCAGTAGATCTTGGAATTGATTTGGGAACAGCCAGTGTATTAGTATATGTAAAAGGAAAAGGTGTTATATTAAAGGAGCCTTCTGTCGTAGCTTATGACAGAGATACAAATGCGATAAAAGCGATCGGAGAGGAAGCAAGAATGATGCTTGGAAGAACTCCGGGAAATATTGTAGCGGTAAGACCATTAAGACAGGGTGTTATTTCAGATTATACAGTAACTGAAAAAATGATTAAATATTTCGTGCAGAAGGCATTAGGTAAGAGAACCTTCAAAAAGCCTAGAATCAGTATCTGTGTCCCAAGTGGTGTAACAGAAGTGGAACGTAAGGCAGTTGAGGAGGCTACTTATGCAGCTGGTGCAAGAGAAGTTCATCTGATTGAAGAGCCGGTTGCAGCAGCTATCGGTGCAGGAATCGATATTTCAAAACCTTGCGGTAATATGATTGTTGATATCGGGGGAGGAACATCAGATATTGCGGTAATTTCTCTTGGAGGAACTGTTGTAAATACATCGCTTAAGATCGCAGGTGATGATTTCGATGAGGCAATTGTGCGTTATATGAGAAAGAAGCATAATCTTCTGATCGGTGAAAGAACCGCAGAGGATATTAAGATTAAAATCGGTACAACTTATCCGTTGATTGAAGATGAGACTTTGGAAGTCAGAGGAAGAAATCTTGTAACAGGACTGCCGAAGACTGTTACGGTAACATCAACAGAGACAGAAGAAGCACTTCGAGAGACTACCGGACAGATTGTAGAAGCCGTAATCAGTGTGTTAGAGAGAACTCCACCGGAGCTTTCCGCTGATATTCTTGACAGAGGAATTATGCTGACGGGAGGCGGATCCATGCTGCGTGGTATGGAAGAGCTGATTGAGGAAAAGACAGGTATTAATACTATGACAGCGGATGATCCAATGAAAGTTGTAGCAATCGGTACTGGAGAATATGTAGAATTTATGGGCGAAAGAAAAGGTATCTAGAAAACCAGGGTGAATAAAATCGAATGGAAGAGATTAAAGGATACGTAGAACATATCGTTTACAGAAATGAAGATAACGGATATACAGTATTCCATCTGAATAATTCGGATGGAGAGGTTACCTGTGTCGGAAATTTTCATTTTATAGAAGAAGGAGAATTATTAAGATTGACAGGAGGCTATACAACACATAAGATGTATGGCCTTCAATTCGCTGTGGAAGAGTCGGAAGTATGTGAACCGGAGGATCTGATATCAATTGAAAGATATTTAGGATCCGGAGCGATAAAAGGAATCGGAGCCGCGCTGGCGGGAAAAATTGTCAAGAAATTTAAAGAAAATACTTTTCGGATCATAGAAGAAGAGCCGGAGAGACTGGCGGAAATCAAGGGAATCAGCGAACGGAAAGCAAGAGAGATTGCTTCTCAGGTGGAAGAAAAGAAAGATATGCGTCAGGCGATGATCTATCTGCAGAAGTTTGGAATTTCAACGACGCTTGCGGCGAAAATCTATCAGCATTATGGCCGTAACGTTTACCGCACGATTGAGGAGAATCCGTATCAGCTGGCGGATCATGTTCCGGGGGTTGGATTTAAGACTGCTGATGAGATTGCGGCAAAGATTGGAATCCACGCAGATTCGGATTTTCGTATACGAAGTGGGATTTTTTATACATTGCAGCAGAGCGTGAATGATGGACATATTTATTTGTATCAGGAAGTACTGTTAAGAGAGACCAGTGAATTGCTTGGTGTTCAGATTCAGGATATGGAACAGTACCTGATGGATCTTGCGATGGAAAAAAAGATCGTTATGAAGCCGTTGGAGCAGGGAATGAGGATATATACGTCTCATTACTATTATATGGAATTAAATACAGCAAAAATGCTGCATGATCTTAATCTTGATTTTGAAATTGCAGATGCTAACTTAATACGCCGGATTAATAAAATCGAAAAAAATACAGAGTTGTATCTGGATGATATACAAAAGACTGCTGTAATGGAAGCAGTAAGGCATGGTCTGATGATCCTGACAGGGGGACCTGGTACCGGTAAGACGACTACGATCAATGCTATGATACATTTTTTTGAAAGTGAAGGACTGGATATTTACCTGGCCGCACCGACAGGAAGGGCAGCAAAAAGAATGACTGAGGCAACCGGCTGTGAAGCACAGACGATACACCGTCTTCTGGAAGTGTCAGGAAATCCGGATGATGAGACAATCGGGGGCTTCCAGCGGAATGCAGAAAATCCACTGGAAGCAGATGTAGTTATCATTGATGAGATGTCGATGGTAGATCTGCCGCTTATGTATGCACTTCTGAATGCTATCGTACCCGGAACACGTGTGATCCTGGTGGGGGATGTGAACCAGCTTCCAAGTGTAGGACCGGGAAGTGTACTGAAAGATATCATTTCTTCGGAGTGCTTTTCGGTTGTAAAACTGACGAAGATATTCAGACAGGCCGGAGAAAGTGATATTATTGTGAATGCGCATAAGATCAACCGGGGAGAACCGGTTGTTCTGGACAATAAAAGTATGGATTTCTTCTTCTTAAAACGTGACGATACGAATATGATCATCAGCAATATTATTACATTGATCCAGAAGAAACTTCCAAAGTTTGTGAATGCGAAAGAAGCGGATATTCAGGTTCTGACACCGATGCGAAAAGGACTGTTGGGGGTAGAGAGAATCAATAAGATATTACAGGAATATCTGAATCCGCCGAAACCTGGAAAACAGGAAAAAGAATACGGAGATCACCTGTTTCGTGAGGGGGACAAGGTGATGCAGATTAAGAATAATTATCAGCTTGAATGGGAAATTTCTACCCGCTATGGAATGACGATCGATAAGGGAATCGGTGTCTTTAACGGCGATATGGGAATCATACGTAAAATTAATACATATGAGGAAACGGTTACTGTTGAGTATGATGAAAAGAAGCTGGTAAAGTATCCGTATAATCTGCTGGATGAATTGGAACTGGCTTATGCTATAACGATTCATAAAGCCCAGGGAAGCGAATATCCGGCGGTTATTATCCCTTTGTTACAGGGGCCAAGACAGCTATATTACAGAAATCTGCTTTATACGGCTGTTACAAGAGCAAGAAAGTGTGTTACAGTGATTGGAAGTGAAAGTGTATTTCAGGAAATGATACATAATACGAATCAACAGAACCGTAATACGAGTCTTGCAGAGCGAATCCGGGAATTAAATGAATCATAAAAAAATCAATAAGATTAAAGAATCAATCATATCTTTGCTCTGGCCGGAAGTTTGTCCATTCTGCCAAAAAGTATGCAGAGACGGCATCTGCAAAGAATGCAGAAAGAAGCTGGAACTAGTGAAAGTCAGAGAACCAAGGTGTATGCAATGTGGAAAACAGATCCGTAGTGTAGAGCAGGAATACTGTTATGACTGCATGCATACACATCATTATTATGAACGGGGATTGAGTTTGTGGAACCACAAAAACCCCGTAAATCAGTCTGTTTATCAATTTAAGTACCATAACCAAAGAAGATACGGAATATTATATAGTCAGGAACTTGTAAAAGAATTCCAAAAAGAAATAGAAAGATGGAGGCCGGATATTATTATGCCGGTACCGTTGCATCCTTCAAGAAAGAGAAAAAGAGGATATAATCAGGCACAGATACTTGCAGAAGAAATAGGAAAAATCCTGGAAATCCCGGTGGACAGTAAAAGTCTGATAAGAACCAGAAAGACCAGTCCGCAGAAAAAACTAGGTCACAAGGAAAGAAAAAAGAATCTGAAGCACGCATTTGCAGTGAAACATACATTTCAGACAGTAAAGAGAGTGTTGTTGGTTGATGACATTTATACAACGGGAAATACAATTGATGCAGTGTCAAATGTATTGAAACAGAAAGGTGTAGAGAATGTTTACTTTTTAACCATAAGTATTGGACAAGGGTACTGAGATTTGTTATACTTAAAATGATGTTTTAATGGAATTAATATCATGTTGAGGTGGATATATGTTAGATGAGAGAAAAGTAAAATTAATGACAAAACTTGCTCTCTATGAAGAGACACATGGAAAAGAAGATTTTAAGATCAGCTCTTATTATAGAAAAGACTATGCAAGTCTGCATGTTATCTATGCATTCTTAAGTGTATCGGTTGGATATGTATGTCTGGTAGGCGTGTTGTTGCTTGCCGGCGTGGAGAATATTATGGGTAATCTGTCAAATGGATTGATCATATTTTTATTTTTAATCATTTTGGCAGGTTATGTGGGTGTTGTGATTGTGTATTGCGGAATTGCCAGTCATATATATAATGAAAAACATAAAAAAGCAAGAAAGAATGAATAAAGAGAAAAAAAAAAAAAATAAAATAAAAAAAATATTTTTTTTTTTTTTTTTT
>QFCF01002697.1_pt1 | contig 9533 bp, 10 predicted proteins | sample 5346961 | NCBI WGS metagenome assembly QFCF01 (sample SAMN09062253, study PRJNA434731) | Human gut metagenome, whole genome shotgun sequencing project. | reverse complement strand
GCGGGTTCTTCCGTTATTCTTCGTACAGCATCGGAAGGATCATTTCCTCCGCCTGCTGCTTCAGGCTGTTGCACATCTGCGCCCAGCCCAGCGGGTTTGTCTTGCGGTCGGGCATCTGCGCTTTCTGCATCAGGTCGTGCAGCGTCTTGTCCACCATCTGCTGTGCGTCCAGCCCCATCTTGCGGCAGCTCGGCAGCAGCGTTCCCTCCAGCATCATCTGGTCGCACAGGTTCGGCTCGTTCTGCTCCAAGTAGTCCAGCCGCATTCTGCCGTACCGGTTCAGGTTGGTTTTCTTGGCTTTCGGCAAGCTCAGGTTCGGAATCTGGTATCCGATCACGTTCGTGTACATCATCTGTGACAGCCTCCTCTCGACTGGTCGTTTGTGTGGGTGATTGAGTATCTGTATTATGCACTGGTTCAGCCTGAATTGCAACACTGTCGCGGGCAAGCTGCATAACTTCGTGCCCAAGTTCATCCAGCAAAGGTTCTGCTGCTGCCTGCACATAGCCGCCCAAGCAGAGGGAGATTCGGCTGGTATCAAACTGGGTGACATTCTGGAAAGCCGGAAAATCTTCTTCCCGCACCGGGATACCCAAACGGATGCAGATCATGTACAGGGTGCTTTGTGCAGCGAGTTCCTGCAAGATGAACCGCTGATCTTCCGGGTGGCTCCAATTCAGTGTGCTGTCCTCAATGGAGCCTGCCATGACACGATTGGCGCGTTCCGACAGGGAAATGACTTGCTCGGTTGCCCGATCCATCAGGCTGCCCACGGAGTTGACCTGCATAAGAAGTGGCCGGATGGCATCTGTCACTTCCCATGGGGCAGCAGCTTTGTCGCCGGTAAGAACAGTATCTGTCATGGAGAACACTCGTTTGGCAGTGGGCACACCCTGATGGCGTTGCAGGATGATGATGCTTTTACTGCCGTACATGACCTTGCGGTGTGCCTGTTCATTCCAGTACTGCATGGTAGCGCAGGCGGTGGCATCGGGGCGCTGGGCGTGGATCAGCAGCTGGTTGAGGTAGGTGGTGTGGTAGTTATGCGCTGCCGTATACAAGAACCGCCGCCAGTTTTCCGGTGAGGCTGTGACCTGTGTAGCGGTCTGCTGTGCCAGTTGGAAAATATCTTGTGGATTTGGCATTGCTTCACCTTTCCGGTTCGTCCTGAACCTGTTCTTTTTGGCGCTGGGCTTCGACTTCATGCAGTTCCGGCAGTAGGTGGCTCACATCCTTGAAGCCAATACTGTCCACATAGTAGGCAGTCTCTTTTCCGTTTTTCGTTGTGACCACAATATCACTGGTTGAAAGAGAACACATATGATAGCGCAGCGGACGATTCGGGGCATTGAACTCCTGAAAGCATCTGTCCAAATCGTAATCCGCAGGAAGGTTTGCTATGTAGACGCTGCTGTAATCGGCTGCATGGATGCGGCTTTCGGAATAGGCATAATTCATAAAGCGATATTCGCAGCCGCCCTTTGTAATTTGATAGATTTGGAGCTTATCCAGATTGTCTCCCGGTTGGGGGTGCTCAGGAGTAACGTAACAACCGAATTTAAAATTTGCGTCTGCATACTGCTGGATATGGCAGCCATAGTGCCCGACATAGGCATGGGTTACGTCAATGTTCTTTACCTCTCTGAGCCATTTGGTTCCGTCCGCATTTGTCTCAATCACGCGCTGCCCGTCACGCACCTGAAATAGTTCCCGCCCATCTCGGTTAAAGAACCGCGTGAATTGCAACCCGCTGCATAGCTCATGTGCGTAAAGCCATTCTGTAATGTGCATATCCTTTTCCACCTGTACCCATGTATAACCATCCCGCTGGGTATAGGTATGCGGGCGGACCCTGTCCACGCCGATTACTTCTACAAGTTTCTTAGCCATTTTGGGGATTTGTGCATCATTACCGTCTGCGTAGGGGCCGCGATAATCATCGCACAGGTAATTGACACCATTTCGCACCTGTATGATTGCAACCGCTCCGTCCGGATTCTGACGATCAACACCTACCACCAATCGTGCATAAGGGAATCTTGCCCGTTCATTCCAAGTGCGCTCGTTGTTATAGGGCATTTCACGCAGTTGGTGATAACGTTTTTCCAAATCTGCGATATTATCAAAAAATTCCGTGGGTGTTTGCTTTTCAAATTTTTCCGGAAACGCACGGGTCATAGCATCCGGAATCAAGTAATCCCGATACTCTGCCATATCAGCGCTCCTCCTCATGTGCTTGCTCATGCGCCATCTGTCGAAAATAGCTTTCCAGAATTTTCAAGATGCGGTTTTCCATCTGCTGCTTGGTGCAGCCGGTCGGAAAATACTGCGCCACCTTGCTGACGTTGATGTTCAGCACCGGTTCACGCGGCGCAACGCTCGGTTTCTGTGCCGACATGATTTCTTCCAACTTGTCCAGTGTTAGGGTTCCTTCTTTGCTGGCTACTTTCAATTTCTGTGCTTGTGAGAGGGATGGGGTGCAGTCCTGCGCCTCGGCATAGTCGAGGAAACTCTGCTGCTCGTCCGGGGTCAGGTAGGATAGCTCAACTGCAGGGTTGAATTTCAGGGTGTTGGAATCGACCTTTTTCTGGAGTTCAGGGATTAGCTCGTTGAGACGGATGTAGCGGAAAATTTGCTTAGGACTTTCTCCAACATCTGCACCGATTTGTGTCGCGGTTTTTGCTTCAGGGAAATGGGTGTCAAGTTGACACCCATTTTCTTTTCGCCGCCCGGCAGATCGTTTCATCGCTTCATTTTTCATTTTCAGCGCTCGCGCCTTTTCCATCGGACTGATATGTTCCCGCTGGATATTAGCATCGACCATGTCGATGATGGCTTGGTCGTCATCAACATTCCGCACCTGCACCTTGATTTTATCCAGCCCTGCAAGCTGCGCTGCATGGAAGCGCCGATGCCCGGAGATGATTTCATAGCCACCCTCGGCGCGGGGGCGCACGGTCAGGTTTGTAAGTACGCCGTTTTCCTTGATGCTGTCCACCAGCTTCTGCATATCTTCATCGTCTCGCACCTCGAAAGGGTGATTGACGAAAGGATGCAGTTCAGAAAGCGGTACTTCCGTTACTAGGTCGCCGCTTTCTCGTTGGCGGTCAGCCTCTGAGGAAAACATATCAGCGATCGCGGGCATCTTCATCGCGTTCATAAACTTGTTCTTCGCGGCCATGACCTAATACCTCCTGCGTAAATTCAACGTATGCTCTTGCGCTGCTGCTTTTGGGTTCGTACAGGATAGTGGGTGCTGCAAACGCCTGACTTTCCTGCACTTTGACGTTATAGGGGATCTCCGTAGTAAATACACGGAGCGTTCTCCCATACTTGGCGCGGACATCATGGGCATAATGCTCTGAGACTTTCGTATGCTGGGTCATCGTCAGCAAAATGCCCCTGATATGCAGTCCTGGGTTGATTTTGCGCTGCACGTTGGAAATCGAATTTGTCAGCTGCGACATACCAACTACCGAGAACGGCTGCGCCTGCATCGGGATGATGACCTCGTTGGCAGCGGACAGCGCGTTTGTCAGCAGAAGCCCCACGGAGGGGGAACAATCAATGATGCAGTAATCATACTGGTTGCTGTACTGCTCCAGACAGGTTTTCAGCAGCACCTCACGACACATCATGGTGCCCATTGCCAGCTCAAAGCTGGCCAGCCGGAGATTGGATGGAATGAAATCCACCTGTGGTGCAGAGTCATCCGTGCGCTTGCTCTGATAAACGCACTCTCTGTGGGAGAGGGGCTTTTCATAGGCAACTTTCATCAGCAGCTCTGTGATTGTCTGCTCAAGGTCCTGTTCAGGCGGGATACCGCAGTAGCAGGACAGATTGCCTTGCGGGTCAAAATCTAACATGAGTACACGGTAGCCCTGCTGGGTAAGGGCAATGCCCAGGTTGTACGCGGTAGTCGTTTTGCCGGTGCCGCCTTTCTGATTTGCGATAGCAATAGTTTTCATCTGGTTTCCTCCAAAATATCATCCAAGCTGATACAGTGCTTCTGATATTCCTGTGTGACCTGCACCAGCGTGTCGTTATAGTCCTTGCCGATAGGCGGCGGACGATTTTCCACGGTTTTGCCGCTGCCCTCCAAGTGCTTGATAATGTCCTGCGTTCTGGTTCTACCGGCTTCGTCATTATCAAGGCACAGGACAATGTGGGTTATGTTCGGGTAGTATGTAAGAAACGCGCCAATTTCCAGTGTGCTGCATAATTTTCAGCGAGGCACCTGACATGGCATCTATGGGCGCTTCGTACACTTCCACCGTGTCGGCAGCGGCAGCAGCTTCGATGTAAAACGGATATATCTTTTTACTGCCGGGAATATCGCGGCGAAACTGAATTTGCGAACAACCGCGCAAGCTGCCACCTTTAGGTTCACCGTTTCCATCGCGCCCGACAAATACACAGTTCGGATGATCCTTGAAGCTCGTCTGATACAGGATTCTTTTCTGCTTGCAGAGCGTCAGCACGTTGGGGTGGATGCAGCGCTTGCGAAGATAGGCAGTAGCAGCGTAGTTGTTCTTATCTGGCTTCGGCAGCCTGAATTCCTTTGCCGGTTTCTTCTCGGCAGGGGGTGGGGGGTGCTTTTACAGGTTGGAAAGAAGGACGGACACCGCCCTGTATCCGATTGATTTCCCGCACCGCTTCTACAAACGGAACACCTTCAACCGCTATGAGATAGTTCAGCGCTGTGCGGCCGGTAGCTTTCGTTTTAAAGTACGTCCACGAACCATCCTCTGCGAAGGTCAACGAACTGTGCCCTTTGTGGCGGAATTGTCCGGGTCCTTCCGGTTTGAAGTTGTCCGGCTCACACAGCTGCATATACTGGTACAGATTCATCTGCTTCGCTAGGGCGATTTCCTGCTCTGTTACACCGGGCATACTCTACCACCTATTCTGTTTTCCTAACTGTAATTTATATTCTCAGTATCACTATAATCAGTCTAATTATTATCAGTATTAGTTCCGTGTGATTTTCAAGAATCCAGAAGTGTGAAAATCACATATCAAGAATCACCTTTTTCACAGCTCTTATCATTTATCGTTGCTGCGAAGTTTTTTACATAAATCAAATTCGGTCTACCAAGCCCCTGTCGCTTACGCTCGATAAGCCCTGCCTGCTTTTCCAGTTCCACCATCAGGCGCGTGGCTTTCTGGTTGGCACAGTTCAGTGCATCCATGATTTCCTCCACAGTGAAGATAATGTAAACCTTGTTCTGTGCATCTAACCATTGATTTTTCAGCGACAAACTCATTCGATCCAGCAGAATCCCATACAGTACCTTGGCATCGGTGGACAGCTCCCTGAAGTTCGGCTCTGTAAATAGCGCTTTGGGTATGCGGTAAAAAAAGAACTGCTCGGCTTGAGCGCCGTAAAAATATTCGTATTGCATCTCACTTCTCCTGCCTAAAAATGGGTGCAGCTAAGAAAGCCCACAAAACTACATTTCGTAAGCTATTACATATTGTACTCTTTATTTATCTTTCCAGTTCGTCCTCACGCTGTGGGCGCTGGCGGCTGGAGCGCTTGTGCTCCCAATTCCGCAGCAGCGAAATGATGACATTCTGCATCTGCTGCGGTGTATAGTTGGATGGGAAGTACTGCTGCACATCAGACTGATTCAGAAAGAACTTTTGCCGTTGGTTCGGCTTTTCTTCTGTCAGTAGGGTATGCAGGTAATTCTCCGTCAGCGTTCCATTTCGGCTCATGTCTTTTAGTGTTCGAGACTGAACCAAAGACGGTGTAGCATCACACATCTCCATTTCTTCTTTGAGCCATGTCTGATGTTCCCCTGTCATATAGGAGATTTCGACCGCTGGGTTGAATGCAATGCGACCGTCATCGACCATTTGCAAAATAGATGGAATCAGGTAGGTCAATCGAATATAGCGTTGTACTTGCTTGTAGCTTTCCCCTACTTCTTCGCCAATTACCGCTTCCGACCTATTGTACTTTAACTTTGGGACAACTTGTCCCAAAGTTGCTCGTCCTTGATGTTTCAACGCTTCCATGCGCATTTTATAAGCAAACGCCTTCTCACTTGGCAGCACATGCTCACGCTGGATATTGCTGTTGACCATCAGAATCGTGGCTTCGTCATCGTCTATGTATTCCACTCTGGCAGGGATGCTTTCGATGCCGAGTTCTTTACAAGCCTCCCACCTGCGATGTCCGCTTATCACTTCATAGCCGACACCAACCTTTGGTCTGACGATGATGGGCGTAATGATGCCGCTCTCTGAAATGCTGTCTACCAATTCACTGAATTCCAGATCATGGCGGATATGGAACGGATGATTGAAAAAGGGATGCAACTTATTTATTGGAATAGTTTCCTCTTTGCTTGCTCTGTAAGCAGGCGATGTTTTCCTCGTCATGCTGCGTACTCCTGCGGTTTTTTGATAGCTCTTAAGTACCCCGATTTGACCCCAAAAATGTACCCAAAAATCGTATACTTTTTGCTGAAAATGTACCCAAAGGGCATTTTTGCGTAAAAAAAGCCCCTAACCACTGTAGTACAGCGATTAGGGGCTTGCTATGATTTATAGAGCGACCTTAACTGTCAGGTCTTTCCATTGCTTCGGCCAAAGCACGCAGCCACGCGAATTTCGATAAGAACGAGCCTTATCGTAATCCACATTTAATTGTAAAAATCTACGTGACTTAAGCGCGTGGATTTTTAATTGCTGCCTGTGCAGCGGCCAGGCGGGCGATGGGAACACGGTAGGGAGAGCAGCTGACGTAGTCCAGGCCAACGTTGTGGCAGAACTCGACACTGCTGGGATCACCGCCGTGCTCGCCGCAGATGCCCAGACCCAGGTTCGGGTTGGTCGCGCGGCCATCGTGGGCAGCCATCTTGACCAGCTTGCCAACGCCGATCTGATCCAGATGCTGGAACGGATCGCTCTCGTAGATCTTGGTGTCGTAGTAGGCAGTCAGGAACTTGGCAGCGTCGTCACGGCTGAAGCCGAAGGTCATCTGGGTCAGGTCGTTGGTGCCGAAGCTGAAGAAGTCAGCTTCCTTGGCGATCTCGCCGGCGGTCAGAGCGGCACGCGGGATCTCGATCATGGTGCCGACCTCGTACTTCATGTCAACACCGGCAGCGGCGATCAGGGCATCGGCAGTCTTGACGACAACGTCCTTGACAAACTTCAGCTCCTTGACCTCGCCAACCAGAGGAATCATGATGTGGGGGGTGATCATCTTGCCGGTTTCAGCAGAAACCTTGAGGGCAGCCTTGATGACAGCGTTGGTCTGCATCTCGGCGATCTCGGGATAGGTAACAGCCAGACGGCAGCCACGGTGACCCATCATGGGGTTGAACTCGTGCAGAGAAGTAACCACGTTCTTCAGGTCATCAAAGGTCATGCCCATATCGGCAGCCAGCTCCTTGATGTCCTCGTCCTTGGTGGGCAGGAACTCGTGCAGAGGCGGATCCAGATAACGAATGGTCATCGGACGCTCGCCCATGATGCGGTACATAGCGGTGAAGTCGGCCTCCTGGAACGGCTCGACCTTAGCCAGGGCAGCCTTGCGCTCCTCAACGGTACGGGCGCAGATCATCTCACGGACAGCCTTGATGCGGTCCTCGGCGAAGAACATGTGCTCGGTACGGCACAGACCGATGCCCTCGGCACCCATGTCAACGGCGTTCTGCGCGTCGCGCGGGTTGTCGGCGTTGGTCATGACCTTCATCTGGCGGTTTGCGTCAGCCCAGCCCATGAAGCGCTTGAAGTTGGCGTTCTCGGTGGAAGCGACGGTAGCGATCTGGCCTTCGTAGACGTTGCCGGTGGAGCCGTCGATGGTGTGGCCGTTGATGGTGATGACCTTGGCGTCATAGTCGATGGCGACGTTGTTATCGTTGCCGCAGCCGGAGACGCAGCAGGTGCCCATGCCGCGGGCGACGACAGCAGCGTGGCTGGTCATACCGCCGCGGACGGTCAGGATGCCCTGAGAGACCTGCATGCCGACGATGTCCTCGGGAGAGGTCTCGAGACGAACCAGAACGACCTTCTTCCAAGCGTCGTCCTTAACCTTCTCCTCGGCGTCCTCAGCAGAGAAGACGACGCGGCCGCAGGCAGATCCCGGAGAAGCGGCCAGGCCCTTGCCGATTGCCTCGGCGGCCTTCAGAGCGGCAGCATCAAACTGCGGGTGCAGCAGGGTGTCCAGCTGCTTGGGCTCGACGCGCAGAACAGCGGTCTTTTCGTCGATAACGCCCTCGTCGACCAGGTCGCAGGCGATCTGCAGAGCAGCCTGGGCGGTACGCTTGCCGTTACGGGTCTGCAGCATGAAGAGCTTGCCATCCTCGATGGTGAACTCCATGTCCTGCATATCCTTGTAGTAGTTCTCGAGGCGGGTAGCGATCTCAACGAACTGATCGTAGACCTCGGGCATCTCCTCATGCAGCTTGCTGATGGGAGAAGGAGTACGGATACCGGCGACGACGTCCTCGCCCTGCGCGTTGATCAGGTACTCGCCCATCAGCTTCTTCTCGCCGGTGGCGGGGTTACGGGTGAAGGCAACGCCGGTGCCGGAACGCATACCAGAGTTACCGAAGGCCATCTGCTGCACGTTGACGGCAGTGCCCCACTCGTAGGGGATCTCGTTCATCTTACGATACACATTGGCGCGGGGGTTATCCCAGGAACGGAAAACGGCCTTGACGGCACCGATCAGCTGCTCCTTGGGGTCCTGCGGGAACTCCTCGCCCTGCTTCTCAAGGTAGATCTGCTTGAACTCCTTGACGAGCTCCTTCAGGTCGTTGGCGTCCAGCTCAACGTCCTGCTTGACGCCCTTGCGCTCCTTCATAGCGTCGATGCGCTCCTCGAAGAAGCTCTTGCCCAGCTCCATGACGACGTCAGAGTACATCTGGATGAAGCGGCGGTAGCAGTCGTAGGCAAAACGGGGGTTGTTGGTCTTTTTGGCCAGACCCTCAACAGCCTGATCGTTCAGGCCGAGGTTCAGGATGGTGTCCATCATGCCGGGCATGGACTGACGTGCGCCGGAACGGACGGAAACCAGCAGGGGGTTCTCGATGGAGCCGAAGGTCTTACCGGTCTGCTCCTCGAGGATGCCCATGTATTTGAAGATGTCTGCCTTGATCTCATCGTTGATCTCGCGGTTGTCAGCATAGTACTGGGTGCAGGCCTCGGTGGTGATGGTGAAGCCCTGCGGAACCGGCATGCCGGCGTGGGTCATCTCGGCCAGGCCGGCACCCTTACCACCCAGAGTGTTCTTCATGGTGGTCTGGTCGCCGCCGAAGGCGTCATGGCCCTCTTTGAACAGATACAAGAATTTCTTGCTCATAGTTACCTCCCAAATTGGTGACGTGTTTGCATCACATAAATCATGTTTGCATAGTCCATTATAACAGACCGAAAGACAGATTTCCAGTAGATTGTTAAAAAAATGCTCAATAGTTTCGCTGAAAAGTTGCCAAACTTTTTTGGTTCAGGTATTGCAATTTGCACAAAAATCGTGTATTTTATAATGGGTGGAAAGTTCGAAATATTTTTCGAGC
>QFCF01002688.1_pt1 | contig 9587 bp, 10 predicted proteins | sample 5346961 | NCBI WGS metagenome assembly QFCF01 (sample SAMN09062253, study PRJNA434731) | Human gut metagenome, whole genome shotgun sequencing project. | reverse complement strand
ACTGTCACAATAGTATATTGTTCCATCCAAACCAAACATGGCTTTAAGTTTGGACGAAGAAAGTGAAGCCGCGGATTTAAGACAATCGCTAAATTCGTGTATATATTCCTTAAAAAGAAAAATCGTTAGGTTGACTATTTGATTATCCAAACGGCACACCTCCCCCATTAGTTTTACTCAGATGTTTTTTAAAGCTCTTCAAACAGTGTTGGAGAAACAAAAAAACTGCTACATTTTTCGATTACATCTACTTCTCGACATCTATTTTTCATCATCTGCTTAATAGTACATTCCCATACAATCAGGCACTTAATGCCACGCTCCAGCAATTCCGCTTTCACTGCGGCATCCCGTCGTACATTGTCATCAAACTTCTTCTGCCAAAAGTCCACGCGGCTCTTTGGCATATACGCATATTTGCAACCTGAGTGACGATGCCAGAAGCAACCATTGACAAAAATCGCAGTATTGTATTTACGCAGAAAAATATCAGGATGACCTGGAACAGACTTGTCTGCAATCCGGTAACGATATCCCTGTGCAAACAGCAGCTTTCGCAGATACACTTCAGGCTTCGTGTTTTTTGATCGTATCGCAGACATATTCTGACTGCGCTTTTCTGGAGAAACGATATCCGCCATCAGAGTCCTTCGACCTCGCGTACATAGGAAACGAACTTTGAAAGCGTCCATATTCTATCCTGCCGATCTGCAGGATAGGTCGTAATGTATTGTCTTGGAACAACAAGAATAACATTCTCACTTTGCATTTCATCCATCTGAGCCGGGGAAATTCCCTGCTGAAGCGTACAGAGATATTTGGGTCTGTCGCGCAAACGATCGGCTTCGTTGATAACCTGACGCCAGCGATCCTTGCAGGTCGTTTTGGCAGCCAGAGAGATTAGCTTGTCTGTCGGGAAGGTCATATCATGATACGATTCCTGCGACGGGAAGATAAAGTCGGGTTTCTTGTTGCCCTCTGTAACAGCCTGTGCGGTGTATATAATTTCATTGCCATCAAAAATCGCAGACAGATGATGTTCCAAGCTCTTTCCTGCTCGACTTTTCCTGCGGTTCAGAACCATATTTGCCATCATGATAAATTCGTCTACGGATGCAAATCCACGCGCAATTGCATCTCCGTATCGGGCGTGTTCGATTGCACGAAAAAGTGCATACTCTGTATTTGTCCAGTCGATGATCTTGCGATCAGGATTTGTGCGGATAAATTCAAGATGGTCATACACACGATTCTGTATGTCACGGGCTGCTGCGGACATATCCTCCGAGAGTGGAAAATCTACTGTCAATCCCGCAATGAATTCCTGAATAGCAATCCGTTCCTGAGTTTCATCCTGTATCTGTCCAGCATCGATCAGTCGGTTTGTTTCTGTCGGACTGATACCAAACGCATCAAGGAACTGGTCGATGTCTTCTTCAGAGTTCAGTACAAATGCCTGATAGTCCTCGGCATCACATTTTGCAAATACAAAAAGAGCCCCCGTATACTCTGGCCGCAGGAAAGGAAAACCTCGTCCAAAATTCGTAATTCGATATTCGTTTCGTGTGCCCTGACCGTAGTAAATAAAACGGGTATCTGTTTCAATATCATCCTGCCACTTAACTTTTACCCATTTTTCCTTGTTTGCTCCTTTAATGCCCGGTTCATCAAAGAGAATGGGGATTGATGGCTTCGAAATATAGATTCCTGCCTGATGTCCTCCGGTTAAGCCGGTATCATTTGCCGAAAGAAATTTGCAGTAAGCCATTTGACTACTCAGAACTGCCTGTATTGCCTGAATTGCGTATCCTTCCATCATTTTAACCCACCATCCCTTCAACTTTATGAGAATTCATGGCAGAATCCATTTCTTCCAGTTTTTTTACGACAAGCTTTGCAACCTCAGCCATTAAAGGTACGACAACAGAATTGCCGAACTGTTTATACGCCTGGGTATCCGAGACGGGAATTTTGAAGCTGTCCGGGAATCCCTGGAGACGGGCACATTCTCTTGGTGTTAGCCTTCTGGGATTTTTACCCTCCTGCGCGATCAGAATTTCAGACCCGTCTTTATAATATCTGGCACTGATGGTGCGGCTGATACCGTCAAGCGGTGCAATTCCATACCCGAAGCCGTTACCTGCTGCCTTATGCTTGGCGGCATAATTCTGAAGATACGCCCACAGTTTATCAGAGAGAGTATACTTGTCACTTACATCGGGTTCAAGAATGTCTCTTATTACAGGAGCTTTTTCAGGCAGGGTCAGATCGAAATCAAATTCAACATTCTTGCCATATCGCTCCATGTCAAATCCAATAATCACAATACGCTCCCGGTGCTGAGGAACATAGTTTTTTCCATCCAGAATACGGAAAAATATTTTATAGTTCAGCTCGGCAAGAGATTCCTGAATCACCTTGAATGTGCGGCCTTTATCGTGGCTGCATAGATTTTTTACATTTTCAAGCATAAAGGCTTTTGGCCGCTTTGCCTTCAAAATCCTGCACACATCAAAAAACAGAGTTCCCTGCGTTTTGTCCTCAAAACCTGTCGCCCGACCCAAACTTTGTTTCTTGGATACACCCGCAATAGAAAACGGCTGGCAGGGGAAACCTGCTACAAGAATATCATGGTCAGGTATATCGGCAGCATTTACTTTGGTAATGTCACCATCTGGTTGTTCCCCAAAATTGGCGAAGTAAGTTTTCTGGCTGTATTTATTCCATTCATTGGAATATACACAGTGTCCACCAGCGCGTTCAAATGCTATACGCATACCACCAATACCCGCGAACAGGTCAATAAAGGTATAACTGTACTCTTTGCAAGGAGTTTCCACTTTGTTTTTTATGAGCAATTGTCTGATAGCAACAGACAGGCAGTCCTGCATTGACTGTCCACTAAGTGCAGAATATTCACTTAATTCTTCATATATTGCATCATCAACACGAATGTGTACCTGCTTTGCCATATCAAAACCTCCGGCGGGAATATAGTGGTATCTATTGTTTCCCATTATAGCATGAATGCAAGTTTTTTTCAAGTATTCTGGGAAAAGTAATGCACCAGATAATTCCCAGAGTAATAAAAGAGCCACCCGCAGGATGTTTTTCTTAGCCAGCTCGCTGGCCGCTTTCCGGCGCTCTGCGCTGTACGGGGCGTTCAGCTTGAAACTGAACCGCCCTTTCCTGATCTCAAATGTAAGGCAACCGTTCTCATCGTCATCCACCAACCGGCACTCAGACGGATACTTTCCCGAATACTCACTCAAACGGTTTTTGAGGGAAGTGTTGTAGGTACACACCTCGATGATGGGACTTGCCTCGTCAAAAAAGACGCTGGTTGTCTTTTGCTTCTTGGAAAGACCTGTTCTCATGAAACCTCCCTATTTTCACAAATTTTCTCCGGCTTTACACTGGCAAAAGTAAGCATTTTTTCGGATAGAAAGCACCCAAACGATACATGATTCAGTTCAGATGCCTCTATCCGCAAAAATCCTATTTTCTCAGGTCTACACAGGATTACCGCGCATCCCGGTCATGCCGCCGCTTCTGACTGCGGCTCCGCTCCTTTTCTGCCTGCTCCTGCTGCTTGATAGCGGCCACCGTTTCGGCTACACGCTCCGGCCCATAGGCCCGGCACAGCCGGTGATAATCTCTGGCGGTCTCTTGCAACTTGGCGTTTTCGTTCCTGACCTCCGCTAACTGCTTCTTCAAATGCGGGACCTCCGTATCATATTTGCGCTGCAACAGCTCGAATTTCTGACAAACATCCAGGTAAGCCCGGTAAACAGAGCGCACCACCTTGACGATTTTCTCCAACAGCGGTTTGGATTTTTTCTCCCGGTAGGATTTGGCGGACTCCATTCTATCGGGGAGTGGTAGCAGGTCCTCCGGGTCGGAAGAATACTCAGCCGCCAGTTTCTCCATGCTCTTGAGTTTGGGAGCCAGCAGCCGGAGTTCCGTCTGCGCTTCTTTAGTTGCTTTTTCGGCCTCGGCCTTATTTACCTGAAGCTGGCCAATCTCCGCCTGAACCTCCGATTTTTCTGTTTGCAGCTCCGCCAGCCGCGCCTGTTCTCTCTCCACCTTAAACTGCGTCACCGTCAGATGTTCCTCGGAGCTGCCGCGCTCACCGCGCTCCACATCCGTGTATCCGGCCTCACGCATATACTGGAAGAAATCATCCTGCAACACGCTGTACGATTTTTTGAGAACAGGTTTACCCTTCGCCGTTTTCAGCGGCTCGCCGGTGACTTCATCCAGAACCGGCTTGGAGGCCCACTTCTTGCTCATGCTAACCTGCATGACCGTTTCTTTTACCTTGCCCACCAACGACTTGTCTTTGCACCGCTTAGACCAGCGGATTTGCTTCTCCACCACCGGCACATAGACCACATGGAGGTGGTAGTGGTACACATCCTGCCCCAATGCCTTGGACATAGCCCGGTTGCGCTCGTCGGCGTGCATGACCGCCGACAGAATGTACTGTTCGCCGCCCACAATTTTGATTGCAGCCTGGTATGCGTCGTGGTAAAATTGTTTTGCGAAGTCATATCCGCCGTGGTTGAAAAAGTAGGCGGAGTTCACATCGAAGATCAGCTCGCCGTAGCGGAAAGCGTCCACCTTGATTCCCCGTGTGGAGATGATACCGTCTGCCTCCATCTGTTCAAACTGTTCCAGATAGCCGCCGTTAGGTTTCTTGAAGTGGACATTCAGATGGGAGCGTTCCGGGACAATATCCTGGTTGACATACGATTCTTTTTCACGCTCGTTGTGCTGCTGCGCGTTTTTCAGTTTGGGTGTGGTTAGTCTCATATTTCTTGCGCTGGTACGATGGATACCGTCGCCTCTTGCCATAGAACTCCTTTCTCGCCCCACAAGGGCGGTTGAGATGCGGGTAGCTTTTGGGGATGCACTTCTGCGGAAGTGTAATAACCCACTATGATACTTTCATCCTGCGGCTGCAAAGTATCGTGGGCTCTCCGAGGGGGAGTGCGGCTCCTGCGGGAGCCTCGCCGCCTTTTTCGGCTTGCAGGTGATACCCACAGCCTTAAAATGCGGTGTGACCGGCGGTCTCTTCGCAACCGTGTTTGCTCCAATTCCGCCGCCCACGGGCAGGGAAAATCCGCCGGATTCTCCCTGCCTTAGCCATCGCCAAATCTGCGGATTTTTCGATGGGGACGGGGGATGCGGAGAGCGTGTGCTGCCGGCCAATTCGCCTTGTCCGCCAGCCACAGGAGCGTGTCACGCTCCTGTCCAAGCCATCAGGGAGAAGATTGACTTTTGCGCTAATTTCATTCGCAAGATTAGTATGAAAGTAAACACCTGTTACCAGCGAAAATCCGGGAATACGCCGCGCCGGTCCAGATACTCCTGCCGGGCCTGTTCCCGTTCTTCCACGCTGGGTGCGGTCTTATATTTTGCATACAGCTCGTGCCGCATCAGGGCGTCCAGCTTCTGCTCCAATCCCTGCCGGATTTCATCCTCGTATTCGTCATCATAGCCGAGGTGATACTCCACCAGTGCCACGAACAGATCATAGGGAATCTGCACATTCCTCATTCGCTTCCGTTCCTTTCCGCGACGGCTGCGACGATAGCGACGGTTGTTTGGGCGGCAGCGTTTTCACCGTTGCAACCGTCGCTACCGTCGCGCCCATCCTCGACCACTTCAAAAGTCGTAGCCTCCACCAGCATATAGGTGAGCTTCACCTGCCGCCCGGCGTGCCTCGCTTTGTTCTCGTAGCCTACATGATACTCATCCAGCAGCCTGCCGGATTTGACATTCAGATACTTGGTCAGCGCATTTGCCGCCATGCCCACCTGTACTGCTGCGGCCAGCTCCGAGGGAGAGCCGGTCCACTCCTGACGCTCAGCGGAAACCAGCTTTGCTACTGCTTCCAGCACCGGGTCCGGCGGTTCCCTGTGTGGCTCCGTTTCCATGCGCTCCAAATTCCAGATTTGCGTTTCCGGGTCCTTTTTCAGATAGAGGATCTGATCCTGCTGGTCGCGGCCCACCACATCAATGGTGGCCTCCAACGCGGTTCGCTTTTTCTTCTGCATCAGCAGGGAACCATCGGCGCAGCCCAGCAGGCCCGTGGTGCCGGAGATCATCTCGAAAGCATCTCCGGCGGGTTGCTTCCGGGTATGGTGGACGGTCAGCACGCAGATACAATGCTTATCTGCAAACTGCTTGAGTTTACCAACGATCTCATAATCACTGGCGTAGCTGTACGCCTCGCCGCCCACTTCCCGGATTTTCTGCATGGTATCAATGATAATGAGCTTGGTGTCCGGATGCTCCCGCATGAAATTCTCCAACTGCTCGTCCAAACCGTTCCCGATTTTTCCGGCAGCGGTGGCGAAGTGCAAATTGGGCGTGTCGTTCACGCCATACATCATAAACATCCGGTTCTGGATGCGCTGGAAGTCATCCTCCAAAGCGAGGTAGAGGACTGTTCCCAGGTGGACTTTGCAGCCCCACAAATCCTGCCCGGTGCTGACATGGTAGGCAATCTGCGCCACCAGAAACGACTTGCCGATCTTGGGCGCGCCCGCCAGAAGATATGCTCCCGAATGGAGCAAATTTTCAATGATAGGTGGACGGCTTTTGTAGGAAGTCTGAAACAGCTCGGTCATGGTGAGTGTGTGCAGGTAGTGCGGGTCGGCCATACGCTGCATCTTACGGTACATTTCCTCCAAATTTTCCATTTCCCCGTTGCCTTTTGCCTCCAAAGCGGGTATACTGTTGTCAGAATCTTTTTGAATGGACTGCCTTTCATCTGCGCCAACAGATGTGCTTCGGGCAGTCTTTTCTTTTGCGTCAATTCCCATAGGCAGCTTCCTCCTGCATCCCGTTCATAATGGTTGCGATCATCTGGATGGTGTCCAGCAGCTCGTCGCTCACGCCCTGCCCGTCCTCAATGCGCCGCAGCTCGTCCAGCACAGCGGCAAACTGATCTCGCAAGGCCTTGTAGACCCTGGGATTGCCCTGCACCACGACCTCCTTTTCCAGCAGCCGCCGGGTGATGTAATCCTGCTTTGTCAGGCCGGACAACTTGACGAAGATTTCCAGCTGCTCGTCCTCCTCTGGGGAGACCCGGAAAAATACGGCCTTGTTCCTCCAACGGTTGTGCTTATCCAAATTCTTTGCTGACATTTTTAATTGCCCCTTTCCATGTTCAATTTGTCCGCCATTTCCGTCTGCTTGGACGGAAACAGGTGCGCATAGTTGTATGTGATGTCGATGCTCTCATGGCCCACCCGGTCGGCAATGGCCGTAGCTGAGAAGCCCATATCGATGAGAAGTGACACCGCGCTGTGACGAATATCATGGATTCTGATACGCGGCACTCCGGCTTCTTTGGCTCCCCGATCCATCTCCCGGTGGAGATAGCTCTTGGTGACGGTGAACATCCGGTCATCCAGCCCGATTCCATAGAGCATTTTGAGATAGTCCTGAATCTCATCCGTCAGAAACTGCGGCATGGTGATGACGCGGTTGCTTTTCTCCGTTTTTGGAGTGGTAATCAGGTCCTGACCGTTTAGCCGCTGATAGGATTTACTGATGGATACAGTGCCTTTCTCAAAATCAAAATCAGCGGGCGTAAGCGCCAGCAGCTCGCCTTCCCGAATACCGCACCAGTAGAGCATTTCAAAAGCGTAGAATGACTGCGGCTTATCCATCATTACCTCGGCAAATTTCAGATACTGTTCCTTGGTCCAGAACATCATCTCCCGGTTTTTCTTCTTGCCCATGCTGCCCGCCTTTTTGCAGGGGTTCTCCCGGAGGTTGTAGTAACGCACCGCATGATTGAAAATGGCACTGAGCTGGTTGTGGACGGTCTTGAGATACACCGGCGAGTAGGGTTTACCGTTCTCGTCCTTGTAGTTCAGCATCTCATTTTGCCAGGTGATAATCTGCTGGGCGGTGATGTTGCACATTTTGAGCTTACCGAAGTAGGGCAGCAACTTGGTTCGGATAATGTGATCCTTGGTGGCCCAGGTGTTTTCCTTGAGCCGGGTCTGCATATCCGCCGTGTAGAGTTCTACGAAACTGCGGAAGGTCATATCCAGATCGGCGGTGGATTTGTTGAGCTGTTCCCGTTCCCATGTCTGCGCCTCCCGCTTGGTCTTGAAGCCCCGTTTCTGCGTCTGTTTGCGCTCGCCATTCCAGTCAGTATAGCGGTAGACTGCCCGCCAGGTATTAGTCTTTTCTTCCTTATAGACCGCCATCAGATACCCCTCCCTTCCTTTTCGCCGTAGCAAAGCTTCTCGTAGAAGAACTTTCGATTGACTCTGCCCGATATGGTCAAGTAACCGAGGCTTTTCAACTCTGCATTAAGCTTCTGCACGATTTTGTAAGCGTAGGATTTGGAAACGCCCAATTCCTGCGCCACTTCATCGACTCGCATAAACGACTGTTTTTCTGCCATACGCAAAAATCCCTTCCTTTCCTTGTCATAATCATTTTGTATTTGCCGTTTCACCCTTCAGACTCTGACAGTCAACCCTTTCCGGCGCTGTGCCGTTTGTTTTTCTCCTTGGCACGCTCATATCGTCGCCTGCTTCCCCGGAGAAAGTATCTGTCGGACGGTCATTCAGTTTTGCTGCGTCTGAAATTCCCCCTCTCACTTTACAACGGACATTTTTTCGCCGTTTTGGGGGTATCCAATTTGTAAAATTTTTGTGGATTAAACTTATTTGCTTATATCATCTTCATTATACTAAGCATAACAGTTAAAGTCAAGCGGTTTGCGGAAAAATATTAAATAAATTTGTTTAGATTTTTCTTGACTATCCTAAACATTTCTGCTATGCTGAATCTATCAAGAATCCAGATAGGAGTTGGCCGTTATGGCGATTGGAGAACGCATTCACTTTTTCCGCATTCTGCGCGGCATGACGCAGAAATATCTCGGTATGGCGCTGGGCTTCCCGGAGAAGTCCGCCGATGTCCGCCTTGCCCAATACGAGAACGGATCGCGGACGCCCAAGGCAGACCTGACGGCCGCGCTGGCACAGATTTTGGAGGTCTCTCCCCATGCCCTGGCCGTGCCGGACATTGATTCCTATGTGGGCCTTATGCACACTCTCTTTACCCTGGAGGACCGCTATGGCCTGAAAATTTGCGAATGCGACGGAGAGATACATCTTCGGGTGGATGTGTTCCAGGGTAAAGACGCTGCCAGGCTCCATGAGATGCTCTGCGCCTGGGGAGAGCAGGCGGCCAAGTTGAAGTCAGGGGAGATCAGCAAAGAGGACTACGACCGCTGGCGTTACCGCTACCCGGAGTTTGATACCACAGGCCACTGGCACAAGGTTGTCCCCTCCCAAGGTCTCGGCGATTTGCTGGCGGAAGAATTCAAAAAGCAGCCGGACAAAGAGAAGTAAAATAAAAAGAGCTACCTGACTTTTGCAAATCAGGTAGCTCTTTCTCTGTGGAATAATGAAAACTGTTGCCAAATCGTTGCCACAGAGGGCGTCAAGCCTTGGAAAACCCAGTAATCACGGGCTTTTCCGGGCCTCTGAAATCACTCCCACTCCACGGTGGCCGGGGGCTTACTTGTAATGTCATAAACGATGCGG
>QFCF01002682.1_pt1 | contig 9600 bp, 9 predicted proteins | sample 5346961 | NCBI WGS metagenome assembly QFCF01 (sample SAMN09062253, study PRJNA434731) | Human gut metagenome, whole genome shotgun sequencing project. | reverse complement strand
GGTCAGCGGCGGCCGCGCCAAAGGCCGCAGTCTCGAAGCGGATCGCATCAACCGCCATCTGGACAATATCCGCACCCAGATCGGCAAACACTATCAAGCAATTTGATCTTCCCGAAAGGGCAATCCGGCCGATCCGGATACGGGGCGCGTTGTACCTGCAGATGCCGCTTTTTGCCCTTTGCTGTTGGAGGCGTTTTGATTGCGGGGGCATTGTCGATCGCCCCCCCCCTGTTCAATTTGCAATTATCCCTGTGTGCACCGGTATTACCGGATCATCCGGTTTTATCAAAACAATAGCCCCGGTATTTCGCCAACTCCCCTGGCGGATCCTTCGGTAAAAGCGCTCACTGGGCGTCTGATATAACAATTACTCATACAGTCGGTTATTCATGCCAGTCGGTGTAGAGTCCGCACCGTTTGCAGTGGAGCCGGTAAGTGCGGCGGGTTACCGCGCGGACGCGGAGTGTCGCGTGGCGGCAACCCGGGCAGCGCATGGTGTAGAGCAGACGTTCGTAGTGCCGGAATAGGAAAAAGTTTATGCAGCTCAGGGCGATTGCCGCAAATCCGGTACCCGAATTTTCACCCGTGATTACCGGCAGCAGGCAACTTGCCAGGGTCAGGAAAAGAACGGTCAGCCCGAGCGTATGGATCGCTTGGTTGCGCAGGTGCCTCAGACGCCAGAGCGGCAGCGTGATGCACATGCCCGTTACGGCAGGTACGCAACTGATGCCGATCAGCAGGAGATAGTTGTTCATAACAATTATCAGGATGCCTGTCCCTCGGCATATTTAAGTGGGAGTTGTGGGGTGTGGAGATATAAAAAACGTGGGACAAAACTCTGATTTGCTCTCTGAGGCTCTGGAATAACCTGTGCAACCAAATACAGAATGAAGCCCACGTTGGAAACGTGAGCGTCAAACTTCATTCCTTGGTTGCTCTTAAAATTTTCCAGATTTTCAGAAAGCAAGGTACAAAGCTAACGCTTTTTATATGTATTCGCCGGCGCTTTTAGTGCGTGGACGGCAGAACTGTTCTTGTGAAAAAGGTAAAATTCGCGCGTTAATTTCTCATAGGCTTTGGAATTTGGGATTGATGGTACAAATATACGATAAAAATCCGAGAAATAAGCAAAGCCAAAGAAAATTCTACAAAAAGATATAGGGCGTAACTTGTTGAGTTACACCCTATATTCCTATTTATTGTTATCGTTATTTATCGATACTTACTTCACGTTACGAAATACGCAGCCCGATTGGCTGCGGTATAGCTCGTCGTGCTCATGGTAAAGTAACCGGTCGTGACATTATCGGTTGTTGACGGGTAATAAATACCTTCCGCATTCGCGTCCGCAAGCACCATTTGCATTTCCCCGAGCGTGTTTCCATGCAGGAAGCCCGTCGGTTTGTTGAGCACCGCTACCATGTACCTGGGATAGTTCTTCCTGCCCAGTTCTTTCAGTACGACGACGTTGTTGCTCGTAAATTCAATGTTGCCGGCAGGGTTTGTCGTCGAGGCGTTGCCACCCGTCCAGACATCACCTTGTGTAACGAATACGCCGTCTGCATCGTAAAAGTAAAAATAGGCGTTTTTGACGGACTGTTCGTTCGTTCCGTATTCAAATTCGCCTTCCTGCGCCCTCGTAAGGGAGCCTGCATCGGCGAGCCGGACATTGAGGTATGCCTCGTCTACAGTGAAAATCTTCGGGGTATCATCCGGAATGATTCCCGATTCATCGTTCGAACATGCACACAATGCGCTACATGCGAACAACCCTAAAAATAATTTTTTCATCTTCATAAATGTGTGGATTTGATTTTGTTAATGGTATATTTTCTTGTTAATGTCTCCCTTTTTCAAGCTGTTCGAGCGTGATGCCTGCCTGCTCCGATCCGAGCGTTTTCGCCTCACTCAGGTAGCGTCGGGCGCTGTCGTAATCCTTTTGCAGGATGGCCAATGCACCGCGGGCATAAACCGCCTCGGGCGAATCGTCCGCTTTGGCAAGGTAACGCTTCGCACCTGTGAGGTCGCCGCGGCGCATTGCGGCGTTGGCGGCGTTGAGGTTGGCAACGGTGTCATCCGGGAACATGCGCACCGCTGTCTCGAACACTTCGGTGAACTCGTCCGTGCCCGGTTCATACTCTCGTGCGACGAGGTAGAACTCGTTCAGGCTCAGTTTCTGCGGTCGCTCGTGCATAATTCGTTTTATCTCCTCCACGTCGCTGTAACTGCGGATGGTGTAAGCGATGCGGTAGTCGGTGCGGCGCAACGCCGGATAACAGTTCTGTAACAGGAAGCGGTATTCCTCCGGATAGGTGCTTTTTATTTTCCACTCTTTGGCATCCGGTTCCAAATTGGCGTCTATCAAAGCGATGATCCTCGTGCGATGTTCAAGGTTCGACCGTTCCACGTAGCGGCGCAATCCAGCCCAATCCTCCGCTTCGTAGCCGGTCGTTATCATATCGCCTTCAAACTGGTAGAGTTGCTGTATGTGTTTCTTCAATGCGGCGGTACGCCCGATAGCCAATTCCTTGTTATGCGCATACGGACTTTCGGGCGAAGCATAACCTTTCAGCCATACCGAGGTGATGGTTATATCCATGTCGTTCTGCACGGAGTCGATCGATGACTGTATTTTCCCCAGTTCGGCGGTGTTGTGCCGATAGCCCGGAAAAATCGCTGTCTGGTCGACCGGAAAGTCGATGAACGCCGAACCTTCGAGTGAATCCCGCTTTTCGACCAGCCCTTGCGGACGTACATATACCAGTTCGGGGAAAAACGCCTCGGAATGTCGTCCGAGCATCCCGGTCTGCTTTGCCAGCAGCGTGTTGCAGCATCCGTAGTCGCTGCGGTGAAGTGACAGCACGGAGCCGTTCATCCATTCGGCGTATGGCACCATGCAGTGATATTCGATGTCGTCAGGCTTCTCCGCAGCCTTGTAGCTCTTTTCATCCCTGCCCGACAGCATGCTCTCGCCCTTGCGTACATAGAAGTAGTAGCGCCGTCTGCCGTAAACTCCTATCGATTGCAGGCTGAGCGAATCGCTGCCGTTGACCAGCCATGGTGTGAGCAGCACCGCGCGATTATTGTCCACGTCGAGCCCAGACAAATCCCAAAGCATATCTATGGCGATGTACGCGCCGTTGCGTTCCATCCTGAGATTTTCTATGGAAACGCCGTCCACGATGTCCTGTTTCCGCATGTCGATTGCGGTCTGCGCTTCCGCTGCCGTAACCATGCCCAAAAGGGCTGAAAGGATATACAATCTCTTTTTCATCTCGTACACGATTAAAATACATAAACAAGGTTGATTGCCGCCTTCGTCGGGCCCACGTAGTGGTGCGGCTTGTCCGTTTCCACCTTCCTGCCGCAGCCGGTACACCGGAAGCGGTCATAGCGTGTATAGGAATAGCCGAAGCCTATTTCTGCCTCGAGGTTCCAATGTCGCCCCAGTATCCACGCATAACCATAAGCGATACCAGCGCCTACGAACCAGCCTTGATAACGGCTATCCTTCAGTTTGCGGGCATCCGAACCGAAGAAGTTGATTTGTCCGTCGAAACCTCCGATATTATACTGTCCGCCATGCATGTGGGCACCCACGAAGTGCCCCGAGAACCGGTCGCGGAACCAGTACCTGGCTTCAGGTTGAAAGACCCAGTGTTTCCAGCGTCGGTCGTGCGAGAGCGTCCATGCGTTGAATTGCCCCGTTATGTCCAACGTCCATTTGGGAGCGAGCCCGACCTCTATTCCCAAATTCGGATTCAGGAAAGCGTCTGCCAGGATATTGCTCTTGGCAGCCACTCGCTGGGCTTCGATATCCTGCGTAATACCGGTGACGGCGATTGCCAGCAGGACGAACATTCGTTTTATAATTCCATTATTCATACTTTAAATTATTGCGTTACAGATTTTACAGTCTGTCCGAGTACAGACATCCGAAAGGACAGTTGCGGTGTCCTTGCTTTCTCGGCTTGATAAATCCGGTCAAATAGTTCTGGGGGATGGTCGGCGGAACGGCCTCGGAAGAGGCTGCCGCAGTTATGACGGAAGAATGAATTCTGTTCTTTTCATTATAATAGGTAGAGCGGGTGGAGTGACTGAAAAACTTTTTTGTAAAATAGCCGTGGGATTTTTTTGTTCTGCACAAAGAAATGATATATTTGCTATCGCATAATGCCAAAACGTATAAATCATATCGGCAAAATCGTAATGACCTTATATACGCAAACCGCAATTTTGTAAAGGATATGTCAAATCATCAAAAACGGACTTTTCCCGGGGCGCACGGAGTCTCGTCGTCAACGGACGTAATGTAAATAAAGCCAGCGTGCTGTGGTGTATTTACACGTCGTATTCCCGGAAGTATGCGGCCGGTGACATCCCGGACGGTTCCAGTGTGCAGGAAACAGCCGGCGGGAACACACGTTCGAGGGGAATAATTTGAATCATGGGAACATTTGTCACATACGGCAGCCTGATGGTCTATATTTTGCCGATCTGCTGTTCGGTCATATGTTCGGTCTTTGCCTTATTGCTGATCTGGAATTATCGCAATCCTGCCGAACGAAAATTGAGGCGGGTCGTGAGCATCTACTGTATTCTGCTCGCCGTGTGGTGGGCGTCCGTACTCTGGCATGTGCTCTCTGACGACCCGGTATTCCTTCCGGTCGATATTCCTTTTGCCCTGTCGTATGTCTATATTCCCGTATTGTTCTACAACATCGTTTATTACCTGACCTATTTGGGGAATAAAAGAAACTTTCCCGTCCTGAATTACCTTTGGCCGGTGCCCGCGTTGGCGGTTATCCTGACGGCGGCGGCCTGGATATTGCCGCATGGAGAAGGAATCGCCGGATTATCGCCGTTTGAGCGTTATGCGGATCTGTTCATCTCCGGCTTTTTGTTGCGGTTCGTCACGGCGATAGCCTATGTCGTTCCGACTTGCCGGTTGTTGTCGCGGTATTATAAGCAGGCGGTCGTGCAGAAGGTAGACACGGATCGAAAATCTTTCAGTATAAGATCGTCGCGTTGGCTCGTCGTGCTCTTCGTGCTTTTCATCGCTATCTGGCTGATCGCTTTTTTGCCTTCGGTAGTGTGTTCCGACCGCTGGCTCGTACGCCTGAACGCATTATGTATCATAGCCCAGGAAATCCTGCTCACGTACCATGTTATCCGCAGGCAGTATCTCTCTTACAAAACCGCCGATTTGTTTCCGTCCGCCGGGAAAAAGAGCGAGAGCAACGGGGTGGGCGACAAACAGCGCCTTGTGCCGGACAACACGCGCGGACGGCTGACCAGTAAGGCTTTAGAAAACTATATGTCCCAAAAAAAGCCGTACCTCGATCCCGATTTCAAACTGACTGACATGGCTGAGGCGATGGGGGTGAACCGTACCGTCATGTCTAATTTTATCAATCAGACTTACGGCAAGAATTTCAACTGCTACCTGAACCTGTGGCGGATCGAGGAGTACCAGATTCTAATGGCACATCCTTCGAACGAACGTAAAAATCCGTATCAGGTAATGGTTATGGCGGGATTCAAAGACTCCAGGCATTTCCAGCGTGCGATCCGATTGGAAAAGGCTGCCAAGAAACAGCCCGACGAGAAACCGCAAATAAAGAATAAGGAAGGATGAATCAAGATATCGGACGTGCAATCGTTTTCTCAATGCCGGTGGTAAGTGCTGCGGTCAGCCTGATTCTGATTTCGCTCGATACGACCCGCTCTTCCAATACGGTCGACCGGAAGATCCATTACAACATGATCGCTGTATACTGTCTGATGATACTGTTTTGGAGCGGGCTGGTCATGCATTCCATCGCCCGCGACACGTTCATAGCATACCTGCCCGTTTTCTTTTCCTCATTCGCTTTCATCCCCGTATTCCTTTACCGGATCACGCATATTATTACGGATACGGGCGAGCGGAAACTTTTTCCGGCCTGTCATTTCATCCTTCCGGCGTGTTTGACCCTAATTATCTGCGCGATTGCGTTGGCAGTCCCGCTCCGGCAGCGATGGGCAGCTATTTATGATAACGAGGTAAACCTTACATCAGCAATCATCGACATCACGTTTATCGTTTGCATTTTGCTGTGTATTTTATATTCCTGGCTGAGCCTGCTCCGCATAAAGTCGTATAAACGCAAGATAATCGACTATTCCGCCGACATCTACCGCATGTCGCTGGATTGGCTCTCCTTTATCATCCTCTTCAGGGTCGTGCTGCAAACCCTGCCGATAGCCGGGCTGATATTGGGTGTCGGGCTGTTCGGCGGGTTGGGGTTTGCCTGGGCATTCACGACGTTGCCGGCGGTATTCACCCATATTGTGCTGTGCCTGAGTATTCTTTCGGAGAATTACGTGATTTTCGAACCTGTTACCGTCAAAGAGAAGGAAATGACCGCGTCGGGAAATTATCCGCAACTGGGGCGGCAGCAGGTCGAGAAGTATTTGGAGGATCGGAAACCTTATCTGAATCCGGAATTCAAAATAACCGATATGGCCCGGGATCTCGTTTCCAACAGGACTTATATATCGGCTTTCATCAACCGGGAATATGGCGTGAATTTCAACCGTTTCATCAATAGTTACCGGCTGAAGGAGGTGGAGCGGCTACATGCGGATGCTGTGCAGAGAAAGCAAAAAATACCTGTGTTGGAGATTGTGCTCCATGCGGGATTTAGTAATTACCGCAGCTATTTCCGGGCTAAGAACATGGTAAAGAACGAAGCCGTTGCCATAAATCAGAAAATGTAATCGGATCCGATCTGAAAATCAAGCAAGGAGCGCCAATACGATCTGCGAACTTCAGGGAGTTTTCAATAATGAGCGATACCATTTTATAATCGCAGGTAATCGAAAAGGGCGGATCGCGTTCGTAATAAAACGATTCCAAATAAGGAGCCGTATCGGTTCGATTCCGCAAGTAATGGGGTGGAGCCAAATTTGTCAAACCGGAACGGTAGTAACGCACAAAACCAGAACGCCTGGCATCTTTCTGCCCACCTCTCTTTCGTGTTGCTTGATAAAGTCATACATAACATTAAGAATTTTTATGGGTTTGTATGCTAAATTTAAACATGAAGAAGGAACCATTAGAGTCGGAAATCGCGAAAATAAAAAACCGGGGAAACATTATTTTCCCCGGAAAAATTACAGAATATGATTCGTGATTAGATAAAAATACTACCAATTTAGGCTAAAGCGCCCGCTATTGCAGCGGGCGCCTTTCGGATGTGAAAAAATTATTTTTTCATGTAACCCTTCACATAGTGGTGGTGCTGGCCGAAACGCTCGAAGGCGGCACGGTCGAGTTCCTCCTGGGCCGACGGGTCGGCTACGGAGATGATCAGGCGTGCGCGCTCCTGCAGCGTCTTGCCGTAGAGGTCTACGGCCCCGTGCTCGGTTACGAACCAGTGGATGTGGTTGCGGGTCGTGACGACGCCTGCGATGATGGCTTTGCCGCCCTTCGAGAGCGATGCGCCGTATACGAAGTCGATCTGTCCGCCGACACCCGAATAGAACTTCGTGCCCAGCGAGTCCGCGCATACCTGGCCGGTAATGTCGACCTGCAGCGCCGAATTGATGGCCGTCACGCGGTCGTTCTTCGAAATGATATAGGGGTCGTTCGTGTAGCCCACGTCCATCATCAGCACGGCAGGGTTGTCGTCGATGAAGTCGTAGACGCGCTGCGAACCCATCAGGAACGTCGATACCATCTTGCCCTTGTCGATGTTCTTGGCTTCGCCGTTGATGACGCCGCTCTCCACGAGCGGGAGTACGCCGTCGGCGAACATTTCGGTGTGGATACCCAGGTTCTTGTGGTTGCCCAGCTGCGCCAGTACGGCGTTCGGGATGGCGCCGATGCCCATCTGGAGTGTCGCACCGTCCTCGATCAGGGCGGCGCAGTGTTTGCCGATGGCTTCTTCGGTGGCGTTCGGCTGCGTGAAGTGCGCCTCCATCAGCGGTTTGTCATCCTGTACGAAGATGTCGATCTTCGAGGAGTGGATCATGGCCTGCCCGAATGCGCGGGGGACATATTTGTTTACGACGGCGATCACGTGCTCGGCGGTCTCCACGGCGGCCAGCGTTGCGTCGACCGACGTGCCGAGCGATACGAAGCCGTGCTTGTCGGGCGTCGACACCTGGATCATCGCCACATTGCAGGGTACTGCGCCGCAGCGGTAGAGGCGCTGCGTCTCGCTCAGGAAAATCGGAATATAGTCGGCATAGCCGCTCTGGGTGACTTTGCGGACGTTGCCGCCCACGAAGAACGAATCGAGCTGGAATACGCCTTCGAACTTCTCGTCGGCATAGGGTGCCGGGCCTTCGGTGTGCAGGTGGTGGATGTGGACATCCTTCAGTTCGCCGGCCTCGCCGCGTGCGCACATGGCGTTGATCAGGCATTGGGGGGCCGAAGCCACGGAGCTCAGGTGGATGTGGTCGCCCGATTTGATAACCTTGACGGCCTCTTCGGCGGTCGTAAATTTGATCTGGGTAGTCATTTTTACTTTAAGTTTGTATTTTGGTTTTGGTTAGCGTTTCCTTTCGCCGATTTTTCGCGGACAAAGTTCCTGATGGCCTTGTCTGTGTAAGTCCAGAAAATCGGTACGTTACGCATCGTGATGATGTTCAGCGTATTCAGGGCAAGGCCCATGCTGATGTCCACGCGATCGAGCGTGTCGATACCCGGGGCAATGTTGTAGAACATGACGACGACGTGTTCGGGTTGTCCTCCGCGCATCGTGTAGACCCGGCCGTAGTGGTCGGACGAAGGATAGGCCGCGCCTTTGGCATAGGCGGCCGTGCCGTTGCGCTCGCCGCCCATATAGAGGCGGAACCCCCCGTAGAGGGGTGTGATGTCGAAACGGAGCATCACGTTGCCCGTGATGTTGTCCCCGGCGCAGATGACGTTCGAAATGCGGAAGTCGTTTACGAACGAGGGGGTACTGATCTCCGAGGGCTGGTGCCCGCGGGCGAATTTCTCGACGGTTTCATTGCGCAGGGATTCGAAATGCCGCGCTTCCCGGCGGAGTTTTTTCTTCTGGGCCTTTTGCAGCGCCTTCTGTTCCTTTGCGGTGCTACCCTCCCCGGGTTGCATGGCCGATGCCGCTCCGCACAGCGTGCAGAGCGACAGCAGCAAAACGGTCAGACGTTTCAGCATGGCGTTGCTATTTGCGTTTCACCTCTACCTGTTCGTATCCCTCGACGATGTCGCCGACACGGATGTCGTTGAACGATTCGATGTTCAGGCCGCAGTCCTGGCCGGCCGCAACCTCCTTGACGTCGTCCTTGAAGCGCTTGAGCGAACCCAGCTTGCCGGTGTAGATCACGATACCGTCGCGGATGACGCGGATCGGGGTGTTGCGCTGGAGCTTGCCTTCGCGGACGATACAGCCGGCCACGGTGCCGACCTTCGATATCTTGAAGATCTCCAGTACCTCGACCGAAGCGACGATCTCCTCCTTCATCACGGGTTCGAGCATGCCCTCGATGGCATCCTTGATGTCGTTGATCGCATCGTAGATGATCGAGTAGAGGCGGATTTCGATCTCCTCCTTCTCGGCCAGCTTGCGCGCCGAAGCCGACGGACGT
>QFCF01002668.1_pt1 | contig 9635 bp, 6 predicted proteins | sample 5346961 | NCBI WGS metagenome assembly QFCF01 (sample SAMN09062253, study PRJNA434731) | Human gut metagenome, whole genome shotgun sequencing project. | reverse complement strand
CGTTGAAGCTGATCTTCGCCTCATTTTTCTGGTATTTATTCTGCTGCTTCAGATAGGCGTCCAGAGCAGAGACAAAGGCCGACTTCATGGCCTTCTCCGGAGAGCCTCCGTGCTCCAGCCAGGAGGAGTTGTGGTAGTGCTCCACCACCGACACCCGGTTGGAGAAGCAGAAGGAGACGGACAGCTTCACCTTGTACTCCGGCTTATCCGCCCGGTCCCGGCCCTTCCGCTCCGTCTGCCAGAACACCGGCTGGGTGAGGGACTCCTCCCCCGCCAACTCGGTCACATAGTCCAGGATCCCGTTGTCATACCGGAAATCCGTGGTGGAAAATCTCCCGGCGGAGGTCTCCTCCCGGAAGCGGAAGGTCACCCCTGCGTTCACCACCGCCTGCCGCTTCATCACGTCAGTGTAGTAGTCCACAGGGATGTCAATGTCGGTAAAGACCTCCAGATCAGGCTTCCATCGGAAGGTGGACCCCGTCTTTTTCCCACGGTCCGTTGGCTCCTTATGCAGGCCGCCCACATTTTCTCCCTTTTCAAAATGGAGGGTGTATTTGAAGCCGTCCCGCCAGACAGACGCGTCAAAATATTCGCTGGCGTACTGGGTGGCGCAGGAGCCCAAGCCGTTCAGGCCCAGAGAGTACTCATAGTTGTCTCCGTCCCCGCCGTACTTTCCGCCGGCATACAACTCGCAGAACACCAGCTCCCAGTTATATTTCTGCTCCTTCTCATTCCAGTCCACCGGGCAGCCCCGGCCCTGGTCCTCCACCTGGATGGACCGGTCCAGAAACCGGGTGACGGTGATCAGGCTGCCGTGACCCTCCCGGGCCTCATCGATGGCGTTGGACATGATCTCAAAGACCGCGTGCTCACAGCCCTCCAGGCCGTCCGATCCGAAGATCACCCCCGGGCGCTTCCGCACCCGGTCTGCACCCTTTAGGGCGGAGATGGATTCATTGCCGTAACTTGCTTTCTTCTGAGCCATAGCTTCCTCTTCCTCACTGCTTCCTTGAAAAATCCATACAATAACAGCATAATGATACCTCATGACCCGGGGGAAAGTCAAGGAACCCCAGCCTGCCCCCAAACCACAGGGTATAAAATCTATGATTCCATCCAAAACTGTACCACAAAGGAGGGCAAAAAATGGGTTGTTTTCAGGTGTTTGAGGACCATGAGGGAATTGAGGCGGACCTGCTCCGCCGGCTCGCTGTTCTGGGCGGCAGGCTGGAGGCCCGCTCTGCCGGTCAGCGGCCCGCCCTGCTGGTGGTCTCCCCCCGCGCCGCTCTCCGCGGCCCCATCGCAGCCGCCTGCCGCACCGCCCTGCTGCCCGGGGATCCGCCCCTGCCGGAGCTGGAGCTCCAGGCAGCCAGCGCCGTCAGCTATGGTGCAGGCCCCCGCAACACCCTCACTATCTCCAGCCGGACCGGAGACCGGCTGTGGATGGCCCTCCAGCGGGAACTGGTCACCGTTCAGGGGCAGGTGGTGGAGCGGCAGGAGTTCCCCTGGCGGCTCTCTCCCGGCCGGAGCCCTTCTGCTGCTGGGGGTCCCCCCGGAACAGCTCTCCTCCCCCCTCCCATAAAATCCCGCCCCCTCCGCTTGACAAACCTACCATCCTGATCTATAATAAAAATACCCCTCCCCAGGGGGGTGTCATCACAGCAGTTTTTTCTTTTTCTCTCCAAGATCGGCAGAGCCGTCCCTCCGGAAATTCTCCGCCTTGCTTCGAATTTGCGCCGCACCTGCGGCGGGGGCGTACAGCGCCCCACATGAGCGGAGCAGACAAAAATCACGAGGTGATATAATGAAGCAAAAGTTCAATGTCACAGGCATGACCTGCTCCGCCTGCTCCGCTCATGTGGAGAAGGCAGTCAGCAGGCTGGATGGTGTCCAGAAAGCCGAGGTCAGCCTGATGACCAATTCCATGACCGTCCAGTACGACGAGGACGTCCTCTCCCCCGGCGGCATCATCGACGCCGTTGTCCACGCGGGCTATGGAGCCTCCCTTCCCGAGGCAGCCGCCGTCAAGACCGCCGCTGCCCGGCCCGAGGCCCGGATGGAGGAGGAGCTCTCCGCCATGAAGCACCGGCTGGTCTGGTCCTTCGTCTTTCTGATCCCCCTGTTCTACATCTCCATGGGCCACATGATGGGCGCCCCCCTGCCTGAGTTCCTCCTGGGCATGGAAAACGCGGTGGCCTTTGGCCTGACCCAGCTGCTGCTCACCCTGCCAATTATGTATCTCAACGACAAATACTATAAAGTCGGCTTTAAAACCCTGCTCCACCGGGCGCCCAACATGGACTCCCTCATCGCTGTGGGCTCCGCCGCCGCCGTTGTATACGGCGTGTTCGCCATCTATCAGATGGGCTACGGGCTGGGGCACGGAGATCTGGAGTTGACCGCCCGGTACCACATGGACCTGTATTTTGAGTCCGCCGGCATGATCCTCACCCTCATCACCCTGGGCAAGTTCCTGGAGACCCGCTCCAAGGGCAAGACCAGCCAGGCCATCACCCGTCTGATGGATCTGGCCCCCAAGACCGCCGCCGTCCTGCGGAACGGGCAGGAGGTTGAGATCCCCGTGGAGGAGGTCCGGGTGGGAGACCGCATCGTGGTCCGCCCCGGCCAGTCCATCCCGGTGGACGGGGTGATCGTGGAGGGCAGCTCCGCCGTGGATGAGTCCGCCCTCACCGGCGAGTCCCTTCCCGTGGACAAGGGCCCCGGGGACAAGGTGGCCGCCGCCGCCATCAACCGCTCCGGCTCCTTCACCTTCGAGGCCAGCCGGGTGGGCGAGGACACCACCCTGGCCCAGATGATCCGCCTGGTGGAGGAGGCCTCCTCCTCCAAGGCCCCCATCTCCAAGCTGGCCGACAAGGTGGCCGGGGTCTTCGTCCCGGTGGTCATGGCCATCGCCGCTGTCACTGCCCTGGTCTGGTTCGTGGCCAGCGGCTACGACGTCACCCGTGCCCTCACCGCCGGGGTGGCGGTGCTGGTCATTTCCTGTCCCTGCGCCCTGGGTCTGGCCACCCCTGTGGCCATCATGGTGGGCACGGGCAAGGGAGCGGAGAACGGTATCCTGATCAAATCCGCCGAGGCTCTGGAGACCCTGCACACCGTCAACACGGTGGTGCTGGACAAAACCGGGACCCTCACCCAGGGCAAGCCGATGGTCACTGACCTCCTTCCCGGCGAAGATATGGACGAGGATGGCCTGCTCATCCTGGCCGCCTGCCTGGAAGGCCCCTCAGAGCACCCCCTGGCCGCCGCCATCGTGGAAGAGAGTCAAAAGCGGGACCTCCCCATCACCTCAGCGGGCGGGTTCACCGCCGTCCACGGCCGGGGCGTCCGGGCCGTGCTGAGCGGCCGGACCTTCCTGGGCGGGAACCGGGCGATGATGGAGGAGGCCGGGGTGGAGCTTGGCGGCTTTCCTGCCCAGGCGGAGGAGCTGGCCGGGCAGGGCAAAACGCCCCTGTACTTCGCCGACGAGAGCCGGGTGCTGGGTCTCATCGCCGTGGCCGACACGCCCAAGCCCACCAGCGCCGCCGCCGTGGACGCCTTCCGCCAGCTTGGGCTGGAGGTGGTCATGCTCACCGGCGACAACCAGCGCACCGCCGACGCCATCGGCCGTCAGCTGGGGGTCACCCAAGTGATGGCCGAGGTCCTTCCCCAGGACAAGGAGCGCGTGGTCCGTCAGCTCCAGGCGGAGGGGCGGAAGGTCGCCATGGTGGGGGACGGCGTCAACGACGCCCCCGCCCTGGCCCGGGCCGACGTGGGCCTTGCCATCGGGGCGGGCACCGATGTAGCCATCGAGAGCGCGGACATCGTCCTGATGAAGTCCGACCTGATGGACGCCGCCGCCGCCGTGGAGCTCAGCCGGGCCGCCATCCGGAACATCAAGGAGAACCTGTTCTGGGCCTTCTTCTACAACTCCATCGGGATCCCCCTGGCCGCCGGCGTATTCTATCCCCTGCTGGGCTGGCAGCTCAACCCCATGTTCGCCGCCGCCGCCATGAGCCTGAGCTCGGTGTGCGTGGTGTCCAACGCCTTACGCCTGCGGTTTTTCAAAAGCAGATTCCGCACCTGGACCCAGCCTGTTGAGAACGTCCCCGGCCCCGCCGGTGATGATAGCGGAACGGCTCCCGCCTGTGCCCCATGCGCCCAGAGCTGTCCCGCCACTTTGGAAGAAAACAACCAAGAGCATCAAGGAGGAACTGAAGCCATGACCAAAACACTGAACATTGAAGGCATGATGTGCGCCCACTGCGTGGCCCATGTGGAGAAGGCCCTGTCCGCCCTGGGCGGCGTGACCTCCGCCAAGGCCGACCTGGAGGGCAAGCGCGCCACCGTCACCCTGGCCGCCCCGGTCTCCGACCAGGAGCTGAAGGACGCGGTCACCGAGGCCGGATACGAGGTGGTGTCCATCCAGTGAAGGCGGACCACACCCAGGTGACCCGGCTTTTAAAGACCGCCCGGGGCCAGATCGACGGCATTTTGAAGATGGTGGAGGAGGACCGCTACTGTCTGGAGGTGTCCAGCCAGATCATGGCCGCCCAGTCCATCCTGAAAAAGGCCAACCGCATGGTGCTCAAGTCCCACATGGACTGCTGCGTCCGGGAGGCCGTCGCCTCCGGCGCGCCGGACGAGAAGCTGGAGGAACTGGCCGCCCTGCTGGATAAGCTGGCTGACTGAGCCCCGGCCACACGCAAACGCCAAGGACCGCCGCGGCCAATGCCGCGGCGGTCCTTTTATCGTTATCCCTGATAGAGGGCGGCTGCCGCGCCGCCGTCAAACAGGCGGTCATACTGCATCCGCTGGTAATCCTCGATCCTCTCGGTATAGGCGTTGGTCTCCAGATGGCTGTACGCCTCCCCCCGGGCGTCGGTGTAGCCCACAAAGGTGAGGGCGGGCAGCGTCTTTTGCAAGTCCCACAGGAAGGCCCCATAGGGATCCGATTCGATCCCGGCATAGCGCAGCAGATACTGCCCCAAAAAGTTCAGGCTGGTCTCCTCCGGCCCGTCCCACTCCACAGGGTAGTTGGCCCACAGCACAAAGGGCACCCGGAAGCGGCCCATGTACTGCTCCATGGTCATGTCCTCCTGCCGCACCCCATAGGCCAGATCCAGAAACTCCTGCTCCACTGAGGGCTGATGGTCTCCGAACATCAGCAGGATAGTGGGCTCCTCCTGCTGGGAGAAGTAGTCCACCAGCTGCTGAAAGGCCCGGTCCGTCTCATTGGCCAGGGTCAGATACTGCTCCGCCATGGGATACTTCCCCGGCGCGTCCGTCAGCTGCACCCGGGCGGGATAGTCCTCCACAGTATAGCTGCCGTGGTTCTGGATGGTCACGTTGAACAGGAAGAGGGGCTCCCCCGCCGCCTTGTGCTCGAACTCCCAGATAATCTGCTCAAAGTCGGAGCGGTCGCTGACATAGCCGTGCTCCATGCTCTGGGGCACATCCATATCCTCCCCGCACTTGAACTGGTCGAAGCCCAGCCGGGGATAAGCCCGGTCCCGCTGCCAGGAGGTCCGCTCCCCTGGATGGAAGGCCAGGGTGCGGTACCCGGCCTCCCGCAGGAGCGAGGCCATGGAGGGCGCGTCGTCCAGGATGTACTGCTGATAGGGGATGCTCCCCGAGGGCAGGAAGGCCATGGAATTCCCGGTGAGAAACTCAAATTCACTGGCGCTGGTCCCTGCCCCGAACACTGAGGTATAGGCGTGGCCCCACACCCCGTTGTCCAGGGCGCGGAAGGTATCGGTGACGCTCTCACTGAGGGACAGGTTCCCGAACTCCTCAAAATCCGCCCAGGATTCGTTCATGATGGCCACAATATTGGGGCGCTCCGCCCCCACCCTGGCCGGCTCCTCCGGGACCACCCGGTTCAGGATCTGCTCCAGGCGCTGGGGAGTCACGTCCTCCGGCTCCTCCACCTGCATAAATTCCGTGTTCCGCAGAAAGACCGCCAGGGCCCCGCCGGAACGGTAGGCCCCCGCCTGGTCCCACACATCCGTCTCCACTCCGAAGGCCCCCAGCCGCTCCGGCTGGACCACCGGGACCAGGCACAGCAGTCCGGCCAGCAGGCAGGCCGCCCGGGCCCGCGGACCGCTCCGCCCTGTCCAGGCGCGCCCCCGCAGCAGCCAGATCAGCCCCACGATCAGCACAAGCCCCGCCGCCATCTGCCAGGTAGGGCGGTAGGAATAGCTCCCGGACACTGCCGCGGCAGTCCCCAGGGCCGTCAGGTCCCAGGGAAGCACCGGGCTGCCCCGGTACAGGGCCACAAAGTAGTTGGCCGTCCCCCACAGCCCGCACAGGACATGGAGGAGCACGCAGCACCCCGCCGGCCGGCCGGTGAGGCCGCACATCAGAAAATAGAGGGCCCCCACGCAGATCACATTGGCCAGAGCCGCCCCCGGGGCCGTCTGCCAGGGCCAGGCTCCATAGAGGAACTGCATCAAATAAAAGGCGGTGACGGGGGGCAGCAGAAAGAGGGCCGCCCGCGGCAGCCGGAGGGACAGCTCCTCCCGGCGGATCACAGCTTTTTTCACCATCATATCAGCGCTCCTGTTTCACTTGGATATTACAAGGTGCTCATTTTACACGATTTTCTTCCGCTTGTCAAAGGCTGTCCCTTCCACAGAGCGGTTTTTCTCCAAAAACCGGTGTATTTTGGCCGGGAACCAGGAACCTTCTTCTCCTCCCACCGTCTAAACTCGTACAAGCAGATTGGGCAAGAAAGGAGATCGTCCCCATGAAAAGAGCTTCCCTTTTCCTTCTGGCGCTGGCTTGTATGATGGCCCTGTCCGGCTGCTCCGCTCCAAAAAGGCCCTTCCGGGAGCTGACCGGAGCGGAGATCCGCTCCGCCTCCGTCCAGCTGTCGCCCCCTGACCTGACGGTCCTGATCCAGGACACGGACCGTCTGGCGGAGCTTTTGCAGGCGGTGACCCTCTACGAGGAGGCCCCCTCCTACTCCGAGTACGCGGGGCAGGCCGCAGACTTCACCCTGGAGCTGGAGGACGGCACCCAGACCACAGTCTCCGCGCTCAGCCCCTTTTTGATCCTGGACGGGGTGGGATACCGGGCGGAGCATGACTCCTGTGAGGCCCTGGGCCGCTCCGCCCGCGGGCTGCTGGAGGGGGAGGGCGCCCCGCTCCTGCTGAAGGAGCCGCCCGCCCTGACAGCGGTCTGCGGCGACACCGCCGCCGGCGCGCTTCTTGGGACCTACTCTTGGCAGTGGCAGGCCCCCAGCGGGTCATGGGAGGGCATCGCATCGGACAGCGCCCACCCACTGGACTGCCAGGAGTTCCTTCTGCCCCTGGAGACAGAGGAGGAAACCGCCGTCCTGCGCTTCCAGGCGGAGCCCGGCTCCATCACGGACGTCCGCTGCTGGAGCGACGCCCACTGGTCTGACCCCGGCGCGGAGACGGAGCCCTGCGCGTTCGACGGAAGCACCCTCCAGCTGAAGCCGGGCGGATATATCTATGAGGTCACCGCCCAGTGGGACGACAGCCAAGGCTCCTGCGGCACGGCGCACTACGCCTTCTACATCCGGAGCGGCCAGTCCGGCCTGTGCGGCTATCCCCCGGCAGACCGCTCCGCCACCTGACGGGGGCCCAGCCGGTCCTCCGCCAAAAACGGCCAGCGCCGGACGGTCATTCCGTCCGGCGCTGGCCGAATTGGTTCTGTTCTCTTAAAATTCCAAACTTCCCTGGGTGATACAAACGCCGCTTCGGCGGTCAAACAGCATGATGTTGTGCCCAGTGACCGCCACCCGCACCTTGGCCCCGATGGTAAACAGGGCGCTGCCAAACATCACGCCGGTAAGGAGGAAGTCCCCCACACGGACCTTGATGGTGGACTCCATTCCGGTGGGCATGGCGCCGTAGATCTCCCCGTCCAACGCCCCGGAGTCCACGATGTCAATAAACTCCGGCCGGATGCCCAGCACCAGGTCTCCGTCGGTGAGGACAGGCTCCTCCTGAAGGGAGTCGTCCTCCTCCGCCACTTTGGCAATGTGGTAGCGGAAGGTCTCGTCCTTGTTGCCCTTCTCCACATAGGAGCGGTCCGAAGCCCGCCGCTTCTGCTCCTCCATACGCTCCTGGGCCTTCCGGTCCCGCTCCCGGAACCAGGCCGTCAGTTCCAGGGGGCGGTTGGGGCGGAAGCGCGCCCTTGCGCCGCCCAGAAGGGTCAGCGCCACACAGCCGTCCTCCCCCTGCTCTCCCCTGGCCTCAACGAAGTTGATGGCAGGGTTGCCCACAAAGTCGGCCACAAACAGGTTTTGCGGCTGGTGATAGACGGTGAGGGGGGCATCGTACTGCTGGAGCACGCCGTTGTCGATGAGGCAGATCTGGGTGGCCAGGGTCATGGCCTCCATCTGGTCGTGGGTGACGTAGACAAAGGTGGAGCCAGTCTCCACATGGAGGCGCTGGAGCTCATAGCGCATCTCCAGGCGCAGCTTGGCGTCCAGGTTGGACAGGGGCTCATCCATAAACAGCACCGAGGGCTCCGGAGCCAGGGTGCGAGCGATGGCCACCCGCTGCTGCTGTCCGCCGGACAGCTCTGCGGGATAGCGGTCCATGAACATCCCGATCTTGACGACGCGGGACACCCGGCGCACAGTGAGGTCGATCTCCTCCTTGGTCAGCTTGCGCACCTCGGTAACCACCTGCCCGTCCTTCACCAGCTCAAAGCGCTCGTTGAGCTCCCCGCCGCCGGCCCGGGCCGCCTCGCGGGCGCTCTCCGCCTTGTTCTGGAGGGCTGCGATCTCGCCGGACAGGTCCCTGCCGCTCTCCACATGATAGGACAGCAGTTTTTTGGCCGTATATTGGGAGATGGTAAAGGCGTCGATCAGCTTGATGCACGCCTTTTTCTCGTCCAGCCTGCCCTTCTTGTCCCGGCACTCCTCCAGGACCTTCACCACATCTGCCGGGCGGCTCAGCAGCTCCGCCAGGCGGGCGGCGTTTCTGGCCTCAAGGTCCACCTTGGGCTGGGCCTCCTTCAGGTTGCTCAGTCCGAAGGAGATGTTCTCATACACCGTCATATTGGGCCAGAGGGCGTAGTTTTGAAACAGGAAGCCCACCTTCCGCTTGTTGGCCGGCATATTGATCCCCGCCTCGCTGTCAAACACCACGGTGTCCCCGATGGTGATCCTGCCGCTGGTGGGGGTCTCCAGCCCGGCGATCATCCGCAGGGTGGTGGTCTTTCCGCAGCCGGAGGGGCCCAGAAGGGTGACAAAGGCGTTGTCCGCAATGACCATGCTCAGGTCGTCCACGGCGTAGAACTTGCCCCAGCGCTTGGTCACGTGCTCTAATTTGATCTCAGGCATAGTAATTATCCTCCTATTCCTTTGTCCAGGCTGGCCCCGGTGACCTTATTGACGATGGTGTTGCACACCAGGATCGTCACGATCAGGATCAGGTTGATGCCGCTGGAGAAGGCGTACAGGCCCATCTCGTCAAAGTAGTCCAGGGTGGTGGACAGAATGAAGCCCTGGGTACACAGCAGCATGAACAGGGACAGCTCCCGCAGGCAGGTCATAAAGGGCAGCAGGAAGCCGCTGATGATGGACGACTTCTGGATGGGGATGATGATGCGGGTCATCCGCTTGACCCAGGGCACATCCTGGATGATAGCGGCCTCCT
>QFCF01002643.1_pt1 | contig 9752 bp, 10 predicted proteins | sample 5346961 | NCBI WGS metagenome assembly QFCF01 (sample SAMN09062253, study PRJNA434731) | Human gut metagenome, whole genome shotgun sequencing project. | reverse complement strand
TGGCGGGACGAGCGGGCGGCCTCCATGCGTTTTTTGGCCCGGGCCTGCCTTGCGCTGGACCGTCAAAGCGAGGCTTTGGAATGGTATCTCCGGGCCGCGGCGGAGGCCCCCTATCTCCGGGAGCCATGGGTGGAACTGGCCCGTCTGCTGTACCAGCGGGAGGAGTGGGACGGTGTGCTGTATGCCGCCGGTCAGGCATTGGCGCTCCGGGAGCGCCCACGTACCTACATCTGTGAGCCGGAGGCATGGGGCAGCCTGCCCCATGATCTGCGCTGTCAGGCATTTTACCATACAGGGCGGACTGCTCTGGCCCTGGAGGAGGCCCGCCGGGCACTGGCCCTGTCGCCGGAGGACCGGAGATTGCGGGAAAATGTGGGGCTGCTGGAGAGACAGCTGGGGGAAAACAGGGTATAAAATATCCAGGCGCAAATGCGCCTGGATATTTTACGTTTATGGATGCGGGGGGAATACTCAGCCCTTGACGATGGCGGCGGTATCCATGGCGATCATCAGCTCTTCGTTGGTGGGGATGACCAGGACCCGGACCTTGGCATCGGCGGCGGAGACGTCGATCTCCTGGCCGCGGACCTTGTTCTTCTCCTCGTCCAGCTTCACGCCCATGAAGGCCAGCTTCTTGGTGATGTTCACGCGGTTCTCCGCGCCGTTCTCACCCACGCCGGCGGTGAAGATGATGGCGTCCACTCCGCCCATGGCGGCGGCGTAGGAGCCGATGAGCTTGGTGACGCCGTACTCGAAGGAATCCAGCGCCAGCTGAGCCCGCTGGTTGCCCTTGGGGGCGGCATTTTCCAGGTCACGGAAGTCGGAGGACACGCCGGAGATGCCCAGCACGCCGGACTTTTTGTTCAGGATGCTCAGCATCTCCTTGATGTCATATCCATGCTTGTTCATCAGATACTCCAGGATACCGGCGTCGATGTCGCCGCAGCGGGTGCCCATGGGCAGACCGGCCAGGGGGGTGAAGCCCATGGAGGTATCAACGCTCTTGCCGCCGTCGATGGCAGTGACAGAGGACCCATTGCCCAGGTGGCAGGAGATGAGCTTCAGTTCCTCCGCGGGCTTGCCCAGCATGGCGGCGGCCCGCTGGGAGACGTACTTGTGGCTGGTGCCGTGGAAGCCGTAGCGGCGGACCTTGTCCTGCTCATAGAACTCATAGGGCAGGGCGTAGGTGTAGGCCACGGGAGGCATGGTCTGATGGAAGGCGGTGTCGAACACGGCGACCATGGGGGTGCCGGGCATCAGGGCCTGGCAGGCGCGGATGCCGAGGAGGTTGGCGGGGTGGTGCAGGGGGGCCAGGGGGTTGCACTCCTCGATGGCGGCCATGACCTCGTCGGTGATGAGGACGGACTGGGCGAACTTCTCGCCGCCGTGGACCACACGGTGACCCACCGCGTCGATCTCCTTCATGGAGCCGATCACGCCGTTCTTGGGGTCCACCAGGGCGTTCAGAACGGTCTGGATGGCCTCGGAGTGGGTGGGCATGGACACGTCGGCGTCCTTGACGGCCTCCTTGCCGGCGGGCTTATAGGTGAACTTGCCGTCCAGGCCGATGCGCTCACACAGACCCTTGGCCAGGACCTCCTGAGTGTCGGGGTTGAGCAGCTGGTACTTCAGAGAGGAGCTGCCGGCGTTGATGACAAGAATGTTCATGGGAATCGATCTCCTTTTCAATGTTCCCGCTTCCCCAGTGAAACGATCACGGTACACGCTCCGGGACAGGAGCGGGGCAGAGGCGGGACGTTCAATTTGGCAAGGCCAGACTTGCCTTTGGGGCCGGGCTTGTAGTACACTGGTAGACAGCCTGAACCCATAGCTAATCACATTGTACCGCTTTTTAGAAATCAGGACAACTACTTTTCTGAAAAAAAGGAAGATAATTCACCAGGAGGTCAATCTATGCAAGTCGTTGGCATCGTTGCGGAGTATGATCCCTTCCACACGGGGCACGCCTATCAGATCGCCCGCACCAGGGCGGAGCTGGGGGAGGACGCCCCTGTGGTGGCGGTGATGAGCGGCTGCTGGGTCCAGGGGGGGCGCTGCGCGGCGGCGGACAAGTGGACCCGGAGCAGGCTGGCCCTGACCGGCGGGGTGGACCTGGTGCTGGAGCTGCCCACGGTGTGGGCGGTGTCCTCGGCGGAGACCTTTGCACAGGGGGCGGTGGGCGTCCTGGCCGCCTCCGGGGTGGTGGACGTCCTCTCCTTCGGCAGTGAGTGCGGAGCGGCGGACCGGCTCCGGCAGGTGGCCGAGTGCCTGAACAGTCCGGCCTATGAAGCGGGCGTGCGCCGCTTTGTGGACGAGGGGATGCCCTTTGCCGCCGCCCGGCAGGAGGTGGTCCGGGGGATCCTGGGGCCGGAGTGCTCAGCGCTTCTGTCCACGCCAAACAACAATCTGGGCGTGGAGTATCTCCGGGCCCTGGACAGGCTGGGCAGCCCCATCCGCCCCGTGACGGTCCGCCGGGAGGGAGCTCCCCACGACAGTCTGCTGGCGGGAGCCGCGCGCCCGGAATTTCTCTCCGCCACCCAGCTCCGCGCCTTTCTGGAGGCGGAGGACTGGCAGGCGGCGGAGCCCTACCTCCCCGGCAGCGGTCTGGAGCTCCTGCGGGGGGGCTGGCGCGGGATGCCCGGCCTTTGGCGGGCGGAGCGGGGACTGCTGGCCCGGCTGAGGACCATGACCGCCGGGGACTGGGCCGTCCTCCCGGACAGCGGAGCGGCGGAGGGCCTTCCCCCCCGCCTGGAGCGGGCCGGAAAGCGGTGCCGGTCCCTGGAGGAGTTTTTTCAGCTGGCCAAGCCCCGGCACTGGACCCAGGCCCGGATGAGGCGGCTGCTGGTGTGGGCCTTCCTGGGGCTGACCCGGGCGGACCGGCCGGACGCGCCCCCCTATCTGCGGGTGCTGGGCTTCAACGCCCGGGGACAGGAGCTGCTGAAGGCCATGAAGGGGCGGGCGGCCCTGCCCGTCCTGACCAAGCCCGCCCATGCCGGGAGGCTGGAGGAGCCGGGGCGGCGGCTGTTTGCCCTGGAGGCCCGGTGTACCGATCTGTATGACCTGTGCCTGCCGGAGGTCCCCGTCCCGGGACGGGAGTGGACCACCGGGCCGGTACGGCTGTGAGGAGGGAGACAGATGGAGAGACGAATGGGAGGGCGTACCCTTGCCTGGGGCGCCGCCCTGGTCCTGCCCGCCCTGCTGGTCCTGCTGTTTGAGACGCGGAAATGGGACCGGGCCCTGATGGACCGCTGGGTGTCCGGGGTGATGGCTCCGGTGGAGCAGCAGCTGGGGCGTTTTTGGGGGCGGATCCCCTGGTGCTCGGCGGCGGAGCTGCTGACCGTCCTGTGTTTGACCGGCTGCGTCCTCTGGCTGATCTGGACGGTGGCCGGGGCGCTCCGGAGGCGGGACGGCCGGGCCTTCGCCCGCCGGAGCCTGGCCCTGGTCTCGCTTCTGCTGTGGCTGTGGTGCGGCTTCTGCTGGCTGTGGAACGCGGCCTACTACGCCTCCAGCTTTCAGGAGAAGAGCGGCCTGCGGGTGCAGCCCTATCCGGTGGAGACCCTGATCCAGGTGACCGCCCTGTTTGCCCAGCGGGCGGCGGAATGTTCCACACAGGTGGAGCGGGATGAGAACGGCCGGTTTGCCGTGAGCCGGGATGAGATCCTGGCCCGTGGGCCGGAGGTCTATGAAAATGTGGCGCGGGAGTATCCCTTCCTGGCCCTGGAGGGCCAAACGGCGGCCAAGCCCATCTTCTTCTCCCGGCTGCAAAGCAGGCTGGGCTTTACGGGGGTGTACTTTCCCTTCACCGGGGAGGCCAATGTGAATGTGGACGCCCCGGCCTGCCTCCTTCCGGCCACAGTGGCCCACGAGATGGCCCACCAGCGGATGGTGGCCTCGGAGCAGGAGGCCAACTTTGTGGGGATCCTGGCGGCGGTGACCAGCGGGGACCCGGTGTATCAGTACTCCGGCTATCTGATGGGCCTGATCCAGCTGTGCAACGCCCTGGCCCCGGTGGACCGGGGGGCGTGGCAGGACATTGTTCAGCGGTATTTTACCCAGGAGCTGGCGGACGACTGGAATGACAACAACGCCTATTGGGCGGCCCTGGCCTCTCCGGTGGAGACGGCGGCGGAGCAGGTGTACGACTCCTTCTTGAAGGGGAACGGGCAGAAGCTGGGGATGCGCTCCTATGGCGCCTGTGTGGACCTGCTGGCGGCCTATTTCGGCGGGGAGCGGGTCTGAGCGCGGAGAGCCCCGGGAGATCTCAGAGGATAGGTCTCCCGGGGCTCTTTTTGGCTCACATCAGGGGGGCGAAGACGCGCAGGATATTGCGGTAGAGCTGAAGCAGGGGATTGAGGTGCCGCCACTGGCGCAGGGAGATGCGCTGGCACACGGCCAGGGTGTCCTCAAAGTCCTTTCGGATGTCCTGGATGCAGGGGGCCTCGCACAGCCAGACGCCGTCCTCGAAATGGAGGAACAGGCTGCGGTAGTCCAGGTTCACAGTGCCCACCGTGGCGAAGCGGTCATCCACCACAAAGTTTTTGGCGTGGATGAAGCCGGGGGTGTACTCATAGATGCGCACGCCGGCCTCCAGAAGCGGGGGATAATGGGCGCGGGTCACCTCGAACACATAGCGCTTGTCCGGGATATGGGGGGTGATGATGCGCACATCTACTCCGGCCTTGGCCGCGTTGCACAGGGCGGTGTTGGTGGCCACGTCGATGACCAGATAGGGGGTGGTGATATAGATGTATTTCCGGGCCTTGGAGATCATGTTCAGATAGACCGCCTGGCCCACCGTCTCCCGGTCCAGGGGCGTGTCCGTATAGGGCTGGACATAGCCGGTCCAGGGGCGCACGGGGGAGGGCTCCGGCCGGAAATGGCGGAACTCCTCCTCCCAGCCGCAGCAGTGGTCCCACATGGTGAGGAACATGACCGTCATGGACCACACCGCGTCCCCCTCCAGCAGAATGGCGCTGTCCTTCCAGTGGCCGAAGCGCTCCCGCTGGTTGATGTACTCGTCCGCCAGATTGATCCCGCCGGTGAAGCCCACCTTCCCGTCGATGATCATCAGCTTCCGGTGGTCCCGGTTGTTCAGACGCAGGGACATGACCGGGACAAAGCGGTTGAACACCCGGCACTGGATGCCCCGGGCGGCCAGCTGCTCGTTGTAGTCCCGGGGAAGGCTGAAGATACAGCCCATGTCATCATAGATCAGCCGGACCTCCACGCCATGGGCGGCCTTCTCCTCCAAAATGTCCAGAATACTGTCCCAAAAGACGCCGGGCTGAAGGATGAAGTATTCCAGGAAGATGTAGCGCTCCGCCTTTTTCAGCTCCTCCAGCATCCGGGGGAAGACCAGGTCGCCCAGAGCGAAGTATTCCGTTTCAGTGTTGGTATAGGCGGGGCAGTGGGCAAAGCGCTCCAGATAGCGGGCCTGTCCGGCGGCGTCCTCCCCCAGAGGGAGCAGATCGTCCGCCTTGAAGTCCTCCCGCAGGTTTTCTTCCGACTGCTCGGACACGCGGCGCATCCGGCGGCTGATCCGCTTGGGGATGTGTCCGCCGCCCACCAGCAGGTAAAAGACGCCGCCGAACACCGGGAAGGGGAGGATGAGCAGCAGCCAGGCGATCTTATAGGCGGGCTCGATGCGGCTGCCCAGGATCAGCAGGGCGGCGATCACGCTGAGGACGATGCAGCACCAGTAGAAATTGTTGATATACTCGGAAAAAATGTTGAGCATGACCACCAGCGTGACCACCTGGGCCAGCAGGGAGAGGGCCACCAGGACGGAGCGGTGAAACAGGATATACAGGACCTTTTTCACAGAGTGCGCCTCCTTTTTTTAAGCGTCCGGACCGGGGGAGGATCAGACCAGGCGGGTCAGGGTGCAGCAGGTCAGCCCCTCCTCCAGCAGGATGGTGCCGTAGCTGGAGCGGCTGGGGCCCGGGTTGAGCACCCACAGGCCGTCCTCCAGCTGCTGGCAGAGGGGCTGATGGGTGTGGCCGAAGAGAAGAATATCCGCTCCGGCCGACCGGGCCTGGGCAATGGCGGCCTCATAGCCGGACTTGACGCCCCACAGATGTCCGTGAGACAGGAGGATGCTCCGCCCCTGAAGGGTGATCTGCTTGACGGAGGGGACCGTGGTCCAGCCGTCGCAGTTGCCCGGGACCATGCAGATGGGGAGCTTTGGGTAGAAATAGGACAGCTCCTCCGCGTCGGAGATCAGATCCCCCAGGTGGATGACCTGGTCGGGCTGCTGTTCGTCAATGGCCTGGACCATGCCGGACTGGGAGCGGTGGGAGTCGGAAAATACGAGGATCTTCAAATTTGTCACCTTACCTGTCGCGCCGCATATACTGAAGCTGAGACCAGTTTGGGGGTGAGTAAGGATGCAGCGCAAGAATCGCGGGGAGGGAACGTCCCTCCCCATGGGAGAGCTGGTGAAGGATCCGGCGGCTCTGGCACGGCTGGCCCAGTCCGGGGAGGCCCGGCAGCTGGTGTCCATGCTGAAGCAGAGCGGCGGAGTGCAGGAGGCCGCCCAGGCGGCGGCGGACGGCGACCCGGGCCAGCTGATGCAGATGATGGACCGCCTGCTGAACACCCGGGAGGGGGCGGAGCTGGTGGAGCGCATCAGCCGGCAGGCAAAAGAGTCAGGACTGTCCTGACATGAAATGTCCCGGGCCGGAGAGGGGGAGCGTATGTGGGGGAATTTGAGGAAAAAATGAATGCGATCCTGGGGAACAAAGAGGCCATGGGCCAGATCATGGCCCTGGCCCAGTCCTTGGGAAAGCCCGCGCCCCCCGCCCCGGAGCCGGAGGAGGAGCCTGGGGAGCCTGGGTGGGAGCGGGCCGGCGGGCCTGACCCGGAGGACGGAGCGGGGAAGGATCCCCTGTCCATTCTGGGCAGTTTAGATCCCCGGATGGTCCAGATGGGGATGCGGCTGCTGAAGGAGTACCGGGCGGGGGATGACCGGAACACCGCCCTGCTGGCTGCCCTGCGCCCCTTCCTGCGGAAGGAGCGGTACGCCAGGCTGGACCGGGCCATCCAGATCGCCAGGCTGTCCCGGGTGCTCCGGGTGGCCTTCCAGTCTTTGAGCGGGAAGGAGGAGGGAGAGGGTGTATAACCGTTATATCCCCAACGGGGCGGTTTATACCCGCATCCCTGTGGAGGAGGAGAAAACAGCGCCACAGAACCGTCCGCCGGTGGGCAGTCCTCCCCCCAGCGGGCCGGAGCGGGCGCCGGGGGGGCTGCCATTCTCCATCGCCTCCCTTCTGGGGGGCGGGACCGGGAAAGGCAGCGGGCTGACAGGGCTGCTCCGCTCCCTCAAACTGGACAGACTGGACAGTGGGGATATTTTGCTGCTGCTCATCGTGCTGCTCCTCCTGTGGGAGGGGGATGACCTGGAGCTAGTCATCGCTCTGGGCCTGGCCCTCATCATGGGGCTGGGGGACGAGGAGGAGAGAGAAATGGAATAGAGCCGCGGCAGCCTTGGCTGCCACGGCTCTTTTCTGCTATACCGTGTGGAGCACCTGGCCATCCGGAAGCGCGAAAGAGGCCGTGGCGGGACAGGGGATCTGGACTTGTCCATAGGCGGTCATGCGGTACACCAGTTCTCCGTTGACCTCACGCTCCGCGGAGATGAGCAGGCCGTTGTCCGTACTGATCCAATACCGCTCGACCGAGGCGCTGTCCTCCTCCTGAAAGGCGACGTAGACACAGGGATAGGGCCCGCGTAACTCATAGCCGGTCTCGGTGATGGAGGCGGGATCCAGGTCCAGCACCGTCTCATAGGTGGGGATGTGCTGGGCCAGGTCATGGGAGCGCTCATCCGCGGGGAGCGCGTTCCAGGCGGACGAGCTCTCATACCAGTAGTAGGCGCTCTCCGGGCCGGACAGGTCATGGCGCACCGCGCCGGAGGCCAGATCCTGCCGGGTATGGGACCAGGCCCGGTCCTGCCAGTACTGGACGGAGGAGGAGAAGGAGCCGCCTGACCAGAGGGTCTCCACGGTGAGCTCCCGGTAGTAGCTGTCCGGGCGGACCAGGGTGGCCACGATGCTCTGGACAGTCTCGGGGGTGACGTCCACCTGCCAGTACTGGTCGGCGGCCTCAGGGGTGGAGGAGCCGGAGGCGGGGTCCTCTTCGGAGCTGGCGTCGCCGAGGGTGATGGAGGGGATATGGACGAAAAAGAGACTGCGGCCGAAGCTGGCGAAAATGGCCACAACGATCAGACAGGTGATGGCGATGGCGATGGCCAGACGGTTTTTAGAATCCAAATCCACACCTCCTGTTCCGGACCGCAGCGGTCACGCCCCGCCGAAGGGGGCGGGGGACTCCTTCCGCAGGCCGAATTTCCACTCGATGGCGTCGGCGATCCGGCGGCAGGCCAGCCCGTCTCCGTAGGGGTTGACCGAGTGGGCCATGGCGGCATAGGCACCGGGATCGGTGAGCAGCTCGCGGGCCATGGAGAAGATGTCCTCCTCCTCCACACCAGCCAGCTTTACGGTGCCGGCGGCCACGGCCTCGGGGCGCTCGGTCTCGCGCCGGAGGACCAGCACCGGCTTGCCCAGGGCGGGGGCCTCCTCCTGAAGGCCGCCGGAGTCGGTCATCACCAGATGACAGCGGGCCATCAGGTTGTGCATCTCGTCCACCGCCAGCGGGGCGATGAGGTGGATGCGGGGATGTCCGTCCAGATACTTGTGGGCGGCCTCCTGCACCACGGGGGACAGGTGGACCGGATAGACCAGCTCCACGTCGGGGAAGGCGTCGGCGATCCGCCGCAGGGCGGTCATAATATTGGTCATGGGCTGCCCATAGTTCTCACGCCGGTGGCAGGTGACCAGGATGACCCGGCGGGCGGCATAGTCCAGGCGGTTGAGGATCTCCTCCTGGAAGGTGAACTGGGGACGCACCGTGGTCTGGAGAGCGTCGATGACGGTGTTTCCGGTGAGGAACACCCCCTGGGTGATGTTCTCCCGGGCCAGGTTCTCCCGGTTGGCCACGGTGGGGCAGAAGTGGAGGTCCGCGATGGCGCCCACCATCTTCCGGTTCATCTCCTCCGGGTAGGGGGACCACTTGTCATAGGTCCGCAGGCCGGCCTCCACATGGCCCACCGGAACTTTATGGTAGAAGGCGGCCAGGGCCCCGGCAAAGGTGGTGGAGGTGTCCCCGTGGACCAGGACCAGGTCGGGCTTGGCCTGCTCCAGCACGCCGTCCATGCCGGTGAGGCACTTGGAAGTGATGGTGGACAGGGTCTGGCGGGGCTCCATGATGTTCAGGTCATAGTCCGGCTTCAGCCGGAAGATGTTCAGCACCGAGTCCAGCATCTCCCGGTGCTGGGCGGTGACGCAGCACAGGGCGTTCAGGCCGGGGCGGCGGGACAGCTCCAGGGCCAGGGGGGCCATCTTGATGGCCTCCGGCCGGGTGCCGAAAATTGTCATAACAGTGACAGGTCTCATTTGTCAGATCGCTCCTCTTCACCGAAAAAGTAGTCGTTGCCCGCCACATCTCCGGGGGGCTGGCGTAGCTTCCGGGGGCGGGCCGGAGCGCCGTCCTGCGCAGGGGAATCGGGGGTCTCTCTGTGGTTCACGCGGTCCAGGTACAGCTTGGCGGACAGCCCCCCCGCCACGCACAGGGCCAGCAGGACCATCATGGCCTTCAGCACGCTGGTGGTGGTGAGCAAAACAGCGGACAGGCCCAGAATGGCGCTGATTACATACAGCCCGGCCACCGCCTGCTTCTGGCTGAAGCCCATGTCG
>QFCF01002630.1_pt1 | contig 9803 bp, 7 predicted proteins | sample 5346961 | NCBI WGS metagenome assembly QFCF01 (sample SAMN09062253, study PRJNA434731) | Human gut metagenome, whole genome shotgun sequencing project. | reverse complement strand
CTGGTGGCTGTCACCGGGCTGTTCGGATATGAATCCGCCGTCCCCGTGCCGGCTTCGGTGAACTATGCCCAGGTGGAGGGATACCTCAACCACTACTGGAGAGATTCCCCTGGCCTGCATACGACCGACAGCATTCGGCTCTCCAGCGAGGAATCCATCGCTGCACTGACCCAGCTGCACCAGAGCGCCATTGACGCCGCCCGCCGCCAGAGCGAGAACGAAGACCAGGAGAACAGCGCCGATGCCCGGCTGCGGGTGGTGTACCACCTGCAAAATGGCTGCACCGTGACCCGCAGCTACTACGGCCTGGAGCTGAACGAGGCCGAAGCCGAACAGTTCCGCTCACTGTACAGCACTGCCGAGGTGATGGAGCAGGTCAACCCCCTGCTGAAGATCGGCGAGAACGAAACCCAGCTGGACGGCATCACCGTGATGGATGTGACCGGCTCGGAGCTGCGCGTCAGCGACTCCCAGACCGAGCGCCTGATGGAGGCCGTACGGCAGGACCTGTTTGAAACCGCTGGCTCCGCCACAGAACAGCAGGGCGAGCCGCTGATCTTCCTGAACATCGGCTACCACTACCCCATGCTGGAATACTATTACGATGAACTGAGCGGCGAGGGCATCGAGCGCCCGGCCGGGGAGAATTCGAACACCCTTCAGTACCCAAGCTATGAAGACTTTTCTGAAACTCTGAAGCTGCTCCAGGAACTGGGCATCGAGGCGAAGGCCTTCGACCCGGCTGACTATACCGCCGTCTATGGAATATATGACCACTACGACCTCTGGTACAGCCCCTCCACCTTCCGGCTCTATCCGGCCCTGGCCTACTACTGGATCGAGTCGGAGCAGCAGCTGTACAACGAGACAGCCGAGGGCACCGTCTTCACCCAGTCAGACAGCTCTTCCCTGCTGACAGCAGGCTCCTTCACCCCGGAGGAGATCCGGATGCTCTACGACCTCTCCCACCCCTATGGGGAAAACCAGAACCGGGAGATGCTGCTGCTCTTCGACACCGGGCGGACAAAGCAGAGCGGACGCAGCCATCTGATGCTAGTGCGCTTTATCCCGGAGGACACCCTGATCTCGCTGGACCCGGAGCTGCTGAAGCGCATGACCCTCTCGGTGCAAACCGATGAGAACGGTGAGCGCTACATCTCCCAGGACAATGCCCTCTATCTGGATTCCTGGCCCCAGGCCACACTGGATTAGCCCCCCAATTTTCTCCCTCTTCGGAGGGGGACTCCCATACAGCCGCCGGCAGCCCCTGCCTCCGCATCGGAACAAGAGCTGCCGGCCTTTTTATCTGAAAAAAGAAACCCCCGGCTCTCCCCTTGCAGGGAAAACCGGGGCAATTTGTTTTTGGCGGAAACTATCGCTACATCAACGGCGCCATCAGCCGCAGCAGCTTGGCCAGTGCCCGGTGGTGCAGCGGTTCCTGGGCCAGTTCCTCCAGCTCCACCGGCTGGCAGACTTCCAGTGTCCGGAGGATATCGTCCCGAACCTTCGCCGCCATGGTGGACTGGTAGAAGGAGACACCACACTCGAAGTGGAGGTAGAAGCTGCGGTAATCCAGATTGGCAGTGCCCACAATGGCCACCTGATCGTCCGATACAAACATCTTGGAGTGGATAAACCCGGGGGTGTACTCGTAGATCTTCACACCGCCCCGGATCAGCTGCCCGTAATAGGAGCGGGTGACCGGATGCACATACCACTTGTCCGCCACATGGGGAGTGATGATACGCACATCGATGCCGCTCTGGGCTGCGTTGATGAGCGCCGTCACCATCTCGTTGTCCAGGATCAGGTAGGGGGTGGTGATGTAGACATAGTCGTGGGCGCGGTTGATGATCTGCATATAGGCCGTTTCGGACACATTGAGGTTGTCCAGCGGACTGTCGCCAAAGGGCTGCACAAACCCATCCCCCGGCACTGTCAGGGTGGGGCGGTACCGGTCAAAGTCAGTTTCCACCGTGGTGGTGAACTGCCACATCATCAGAAACATCAGGGTCAGGTTCCACACGGCCTGCCCCCGGAGCATCACAGCGGTATCCTTCCAGTGGCCGTGCTTTTCGTAGGCGTTGATGTATTCATCGGCCAGGTTCAGTCCGCCGCAGTAGCCGATGTTGCCGTCGATCACCGTGATTTTGCGGTGATCCCGGTAGTTCATGCCCATATTCAGGTGGGGCCGGAAGGGGTTGAAGATGGCGGTTCGGATCCCGGCTTTTTCCAGGGTGAAGCGGTAGTTGTTGGGCAGGGTTTTCAGTGTGCCCACATCGTCGTAGAGCAGGCGCACTTCCACCCCCGAAGCAGCCTTCTTTCGGAGGATCTCCAGAATGGGATCCCACATCTGCCCCTCCTGGATAATGAAGTACTCCATAAAGATGAACTTCTCCGCCTTTTGCAGTTCCTCCTTGAGCGACTCGAAAAAGGCCTCCCCAATGGGGAAATACTCCCCCTGGGTGCCATCCCATACCGGGAATCCGGATACATTTTCAATGTAGGCGGCCTCGGTGGCAAGATCCCGATCGATGCCGGAAAGCTCCTCCCAGCAGCGGAAGTTGGGACGCACCCGCTGGATGGTGGCATCGTAAAACTGTTGGATGCGCGCCTTGAGGTCATCGGGGGTGCGCTGGTTGCCGAACATGAGGTAAAACAGGCCGCCGAACACCGGCACAGCCGAAATCAGCAGCACCCAGCTGAGCTTGTAGGCGGGGTTGGCCTCCCCGGTGACCACCCAGACCGACACCCCCACGCTGAGTGCCACCATCAGCGGATAGGCATAGACCACCCGTCCCTCCAATGCCACCAGCAGCGCCAGCAGAAAGGCCAGCTGCAAAACAATGAGCACCCCGATCACCACCATGCGGCTGCACAGTACGCGCAGGACCTTGCGCAGGGAGAGTTTCTGGCGCAGGGTGCGCCGGTCGTGTTTCTGTCTGCTGCGCCAGCTCATCGGGACTCCTCCTCTTCACGGGGTGTTTTTTCTATGTCCAGAATAACACCCTGACCCGGTAAAATCAATCCATTCCCTTCCAATATTCCCAGTGAGGGGAACTTTTATGTGAACTCTGCGTGACAGTTGACAGAACTCTCTGTGCAAAGCTGTTCCGGACTGTTATAATAGGGTTAACCGGACTGTTCCGGCCCCTCGCAGGACCCTGCTCTCCCGGCTGTGGACCGGGATTTTTGTCATAACACAAGGCTGCCATGCAGCATGAAAGGAGAACCGATTTCATTTGGAACCAATTACATTTGAACGCATCAAGAACGATGAAACCATCCGGGAATACATCCGCCGCGCCGACCACAACCTGGCTGCCATGGGCTACACCAAGCACGCCTTCGGCCATGTGACCAAGGTGGCAGAAGGCGCCGCCGAGATCCTCACTGCCCTGGGCTACGATGAACGCACCGTGGAATTGGCCCGCATCTCCGGCTTCCTGCACGACATCGGCAATGTGGTCAACCGGGCCGATCATGCCCAGTCCGGCGCCATCATGGCCTTCCAGCTGCTCACCGCCATGGGAATGCCTGCCAAGGAGGTGGGCTATGTGGTGTCGGCCATCGGCCACCACGACGAGAGCACAGCCTTCCCGGTCAATGCCATTGCCGCCGCGGTGATCCTGGCCGATAAGAGCGATGTGCGCCGCAGCCGGGTCCGCAACAAGGAGAACACCGCCTTTGATATCCACGACCGGGTCAACTATGCGGTGGAAAAGTCCTCGCTGATTCTCAACCGCAGCGCCGCCACCATCTCGCTGATCCTCTCCATCGACACCAGCATCTGCGCCGTTATGGATTACTTCGAGATCTTCCTCACCCGCATGATGCTCTCCAAGCGTGCCGCCGAATACCTGGGGCTGTCCTTCAAACTGGAAATCAACGGCACCCAGTTCCTGTAAGCTGCCCACAAAAGCTCCGGTACGATCCAGGGCTTTTTCCGCCTCTCCCCTATATAAAAAAGGTATGGTCCATTCGGACCATACCTTTTTTACTTCTATTCGGATTTCTGCCGGGGCTTTCGGGCAAACAGTCCGGCTGCCCGGCTGTGGTTCTGCTGCCGCCGCCGGAGCGTCTCCTCCCGGTCGATCTGCCAGACGCCCTCCTGCAGGCAGAGGCAGTCCCCCTCCTGCGCACCATCCGGCAGCGACTGTACCGGCAGTTCTACCCGACCTTCGCCGCCCTCGCAGACGGCAATGCCCTCCTCGATCCGATCGATCACCAGCATCGTTTTTCCTCCTTACAGCAGGTCTTCCCGCTCGCCGTTCTCGCTCTCCACCCACAGGGCGACCCCATCGGTGCAGACCCGGATCTCGCCCAGCAGGTCGGTGCGGTACACCGGCCCATACTCAGTCAGCCGTTCCAGTACCGGTGCCTTGGGGTGGCCGTAGGAATTGTCCTCGCCCACCGAGATTACCGAGCAGACCGGATCCACCTCTTCCAGGAAGGCGGCCGTGCTGGAGGTGTTGGCCCCATGGTGCCCCACCTTGAGTACATCAGCCGAGAGATCGGCTCCCGCCCGGATCAGGTCCTGTTCCGCCTGCTTTTCCATATCCCCGGTGAAGAGGAAGGAGCGGTCACCGGCATCCACCCGGCACACCACCGAGGTGAGGTTGAGGTCATCGTACTCCGCCACCGGCCCCAGGATCGTCAGGGTCACGCCCTCTCCCAGAGGGTAGGTGTCGCCGGGACGGGCCGGTACCACCTCGGTCTCCGGGCTCTGCTCCAGCGCAGTGAGCAGATTTTCATACACCCGGCTGGTGGGGGTCATCGATTCGGGCAGTTCGGTCATCAGAAAGGTCTTGACCGGAACCGCATCGATCACATCGGCCATACCGCCCATGTGGTCGGAGTGCATGTGGCTGGCAATGGCCAGGTCCAGCTGTTCCACCCCATACCGGTCCAGCACCTCCAGCACTTCGTCGGCATACTCCGCCTCACCGGTGTCGATGAGCACTGCCTTTTCCTTGGTCCGCAGCAGGAAGCTGTCCCCCTGGCCAATGTCCAGTGCTACCAGTTCAAACAATCCCTCCACCGGTTCAGCCGGAGCCTGCCCCATCGAGGAGAGGGCATCGCCCACCTCATCCAGAGCATCGGATACCGCCGGAAGGTCAACACGGCCTCCCTGCATCAGGGTGACTGCCGCCATAAACAGGCAGAGGATCGCCGCTGCCAGTCCGCCTTTATTTTTTCTTCGCTTTGCCATAGTTTCCTCGTCTTATTCTGATTTCTGCAATTTCATCTCATACCAGCGTTCCTTGCTGATGAGCACCTGCCGGGGCTTGGAGCCTTCAAACGGGCCCACGATCCCCATCTCCTCCATTTCGTCCACCAACCGTCCGGCCCGGGCATAGCCCACCTTGAGCCGGCGCTGAATCATCGAAGTGGAGGCCTGTCCCGCTTCCACCACGCACTCGATGGCATCCATCAGCAGGTCGTCGTGGTCGTCAAAGCCGCCGCCATCCTCACCGGAGGAGGACTTGGCGCCTTTCTCGGCCGGGACATTCTTTTCGATCTCTTCCATAACCTGGTTGTCATAGGTATGGGTCTGGCCCTCCTTGATGAAGTCCACCACCCGTTCCACTTCCTTATTGGACACAAAACAGCCCTGAACACGCACCGGCTTGGGCGAACCCACCGGCGCATAGAGCATATCGCCGCGGCCCAGCAGCTTTTCCGCGCCGCCAGCATCCAGAATGGTGCGGGAGTCCACCTGCGAGGACACCGCAAAGGCGATTCGGGAGGGAACATTGGCCTTGATGATGCCGGTGATAACATCCACCGACGGACGCTGGGTGGCAATCACCAGGTGCATTCCTGCCGCACGGGCCATCTGGGCCAGACGGCAGATGGCATCCTCCACATCCTTGGGAGCAGCCATCATCAGGTCGGAAAGCTCGTCGATGATGATGACGATCTGCGGCATGGTGGGCAGGGTCTCGTGGCTGCGGGCCATCTCGTTGTAGCTCTCCAGATCCCGGACATTGTTTTCCGCAAAGGTCTTGTACCGGCGAAGCATCTCGCCCACCGCCCAGTTGAGGGCACCGGCTGCCTTTTTCGGGTCGGTGACCACCGGCACCAGCAGGTGCGGAATGCCATTGTAGATGCCCAGTTCCACCACCTTGGGGTCGATCATCAGCAGCTTGACCTCCTCGTCGGTGGCCTTGTAGAGGATACTCATGATGATGGAGTTGATGCACACCGATTTACCCGAACCGGTGGCACCGGCGATGAGCACATGGGGCATCTTGGCCAGATCTGCCAGCATCAGGTTGCCGGCAATATCCCGGCCCAGCGCCACCGAGAGCTTGCTCTTGGCCTCTACAAAGGCACCCGAGTCGATAACCTCCCGCAGGGTGACGGTGGAAATATCCTTGTTGGGCACTTCGATGCCCACAGCCGGCTTGCCGGGGATGGGCGCCTCAATGCGCACACCCGATGCCGCCAGATTCAGGGCAATATCGTCTGCCAGGTTGGTGATCTTGCTGATCTTCACACCGGCAGAGGGCTGCAGCTCGTACCGGGTGACAGCCGGCCCCCGACTGATGTCGATGATCCGGGTCTGCACGCCAAAGCTCTGGAGGGTATCCACCAGGCGCTGGGCATTCTGCTTGAGCTGTTCGCCGTCCAGGGCGGTGTTCCGAGGCTGGGGCTCATTGAGCAGGGTCACCGACGGGAACACATAGCTGCGCTCCGGCTGGACAGCTGCCGGGGCAGCTACCGCCGTCGCCTCCTGAACCGGTGCCTGGGTCTGCACGGGGGCCTGTGCCGGCGCCGCTTCCACAGTGGGCTGTACTGCCGGTGCAGCCGGGGGTTCTTCCCGATTCTGCTCCCGGGCAGCGGCCTGCTTCTGGGCCATGCGGCGGATGATCTCGTCGATGTATTCGTGGTCCGGCTCCTCCGGCACCTCCAGCTCCGACTCCTCCTGCATTGCCGGAGCTGCCGGAACTGCCTCCATCGGCATATACTGTGTCTCCGGCTGCTCCTCCACTGCCTCCGGCTCAGCCGGAACGAAGGGGGTCACCGGGGCGGCGGTCTCCTCCACCGGGAGTTCCAGATGGCCGTCCCCAAAAGCTTCCGCTGTGGCAGAAACCTCCCGGCGGTCCGACTGCAGCGGAACATCGGGCGAGAAGAAGCGCCGGGCTGCCTCGTTCAGGGCATGACGGGCGCCGGGCTCCTCCAGGGGAAGCGGCTCCTCCTCCGCCAGCGGATCCGCCGGCGGCTTGGTGGGCATGGGCACATCAATGTTGAACCGCGGGCGCCGGGGCTCGGCTTCTGCGATACGCTGGCTCAGGGTATCCACGGCATCGTTGTAGGCAGCGCTCACCTTCCGGTGGAACCAGTCAGGAACATCAGACAGATGAAGATGCCCAGCCCCAGGATCACCAGGGCGGCCATCCGGCCGCAGGCCGTCACCAGCGGCACAGCCAGCAGCGAACCGATCAGGCCGCCGCCCTTCATGGCGATGCCCTGGGCGTAAAAATCGGGGATCATCTCCATCAGCTTCTTGCTCTCCGGGACGGTGCCGCCGCCGGCCTGGATCATGGCAGCAACCAGTACAGCCAGCACAGCCAGCAGAGCTGCCTGGAACCGGAAGGCGGTGTACCGCTTGTCCGAAGCCAGGGTCGCTGCCAGATAAACCGGGATCAGTGCCGCTCCCCAGGCCACGATCCCCAGCAGGCCGAACATTGCCTTGTGTGCCGTGTTCCAGATGCCCTCCCCGGGCAGGAACACCAAAGCACAGAACAGCAGCCCCACCGCCATCAGGATGATGGCACGGGTCTGCCGCTGGGCACGCAGCCGGGCTTCCCGCGCCTTGGCGCTCTCCCGGCGTCGTCCAGTGGATTTTTTGGTTGTGGATTTTTTTGTGCCAGATGCCATGAAACGATGGGCCTCCTCTTTTTTGCTTCCAGATCGAAAAAACGATCCGATCTATCCTGTTTAGTATAACACAAATCCGGAGTCGAACCAAGGGTGAAAGAAAACGGCGGACAGCCGCAAAGGACTGCCCGCCGAATAAAGATCGGAACAACGCTATGCCAGCATCCCCATGATGGTCTGCTGGATCACATGGCCCGAAAACAGCTCAATGATTCCAAGGACCACCACGATGGAACCGGCAATCAGGGTGTAGTAGGCAAAGTAGCGGAACTTATCGCTCACCACCAGCCGGTTGACCAGCGCAATGGCCAGCAGGCCGAACACCAACGAGGTGACAAAGCCGATGAGGACGATGTGCAGCGGCAGGGTGAGGCCGTTTTCCACCACCTCGGGGATCTCCAGGATCACAGCGCCCAGCACCGCCGGGATTCCCATAATAAAGGAGAAGGTGACGGCAAATTTCTTGCCAAGACCCATCATCATGCCCACCGACACAGTGGAGCCCGACCGGGAGATGCCCGGCATGGGGGCAATGGCCTGGGCGATGCCGATGGCAAGTGCATCGCTGTACTTCATGCTGGCGGCATTTTTGCCGGTGTTGGAACAGCGGCAGGCCAGGGTGAGCAGGATACCAGTGACGATGAGGCAGAGCCCCTCCGCAATGATTCCGTCATCGGTGGAAAAGCTCTCGTAAAAGTCCTTGAGGAACACTACAAACACCAGCGGAAGCAGCGAAACGATGAGCAGGAAGATCATCTTGCGCCGGGGTGTGACCCGCCGGAAACTGAAGCGCCCCCGGAAGAGATCCCCCAGCATGGCAAAGGCTTCCTGAATCAGCCCCCAGATGGTGGGGAAGAAGGCGATCACCACTGCAAACAGGGTGCCCAGATGCAGAACAATGGAGAAAAAGGCCCCGCTCTCCCCGGAAAGGCCGGTGAAATACTGAAAGATGGAGAGATGCCCGGAACTGGACACCGGCAAAAACTCGGTAAGCCCCTGAATGATTCCCTGCAGAATTGCTTGCCATATAGACATAAGATACCTCCGGTTATGTAAAACTTGCCGGCAGCACAGAGCTGGCCACCGGGCTTTCTCTTCTATTGCCATGCCCGGAACAGCCTCCGGGGCGTGTACTCACTTTAAGGGTGGAAAACGGTCGGCAGAACGGCGCCGGGCTGCCAGTCCTGCCGGAGATAGTCGGCAGGGCAGGTGGACTCGAGCCGGGTGAGCTGCAGCCCCTCCCCGGTTTTCACACCGGAAAGAAAACGGCCATTCCGCTCGAGAAACACCTGTTCCGGACGCTCTTCCGGGAACACCGCCTCCAAAGGGATCGGGGTGTAGAGGATCATGCTCTCCCCTCCTCGTCCCGGAGGCTGCGCTCCTGCTCGATCAGCTCATACAGGCAGTCGATGGCCTCGGCCAGGCCACCCAGATGATCGATGAGCCCCTCCTCCACGGCGGCTTCTCCGTCCAGGACAGTGCCCACATCCATCATCAGTTCACCGGTGGTCATCATCAACTCCCGGAACCGGCTGGGTGTGATGGAGGAATTGTCGCAAACAAAGCGGACGATCCGCTCCTGCATCTTGTCAAAATAGGAGAGGGTCTGGGGGACGCCCAGCACCAGGCCGTTCATCCGCACCGGATGAATGGTCATGGCGGCAGAAACGGCAATAAAGCTCTTTTTGGCGGCAACGGCCAGCGGTACACCGATCGAATGCCCGCCGCCGAGCACGAGCGACACGGTCGGCTTTTTCATGCCCGCGATCAGCTCAGCGATGGCAAGTCCGGCTTCCACATCGCCGCCGACCGTGTTGAGCAGAACCAGCAGACCGTCGATTTCGTCGGTCTGCTCAACTGCCGCAATCTGCGGGATGAGGTGCTCGTACTTGGTGGTTTTGTTCTGTGCGGGAAGT
>QFCF01002623.1_pt1 | contig 9836 bp, 12 predicted proteins | sample 5346961 | NCBI WGS metagenome assembly QFCF01 (sample SAMN09062253, study PRJNA434731) | Human gut metagenome, whole genome shotgun sequencing project. | reverse complement strand
GCCCATGTCATTCTTGGTGCGCTCGTTGAACTCCTTGGTGAAAGCCATGATGTTAACGCCATGCTGACCCAGAGCGGGGCCGACCGGCGGTGCAGGAGTTGCCTTTCCTGCCGGGATCTGAAGCTTGATGAAGCCTACTACTTTCTGTGCCATTGTGTTGCACCTCCATAAGATAAGTGGTAAATTTCGGGGAGAAGCAAAGGGTGAAAAGCGGCTCCCCTCCCACAGGCAGCACCCTGCTGCCTTTGCGTATCAGCCGACCCGTACAACGAGGCCGTGGATCGGCTACCTCAAAGGAAATTAGTCCAGTGCGCGGACCTGACCGAGTTCCAGCTCGACAGGAACATCCTTGCCCATCATGGACACGACGACCCGCACATAGTTTTTCTCGGGGTCCAGTGCTTCCACGGTTCCGATGAACCCATCCAGGTAACCGGATACCACATTGACCGAATCGCCCACAGCGAAGTTGACTTCCACCTTGCCGGTATCAACGCCAAGACGGGCCACCTCTTCATCGGTGAGCGGTACGGGCTTGGAACCCGGTCCCACAAAACCGGTCACGCCCCGGATGTTGCGTACAACATACCAGGAGTCATCGGTCATGATCATCTTGACCAGGACATAGCTGGGGAAGAGCTTGCGCTCGACCTCGCGCTTCTTGTCGTCCTTGATCTCCACCACAGTTTCGGTGGGGACGCGGATCTCCTGGATCAGATCGTGGAGCTTGCGGTTTTCCACCGCGTTTTCAATACTTGTCGCAACCTTGTTCTCATAGCCTGAGTAGGTGTGGACAACATACCATTTTGCAGTATCGGACATTACAGCACCCTCCTTGCCATCAGTTCATTGCGCAGACAAGTCATCGTTTTTTGGAATTGCGTCGGAACGGAAGAAATAAGCCTTACGCTCCCATGAAGAACAGCGATACCAGTTTGGTGATAACGAAGTCGAAGCCGCAGATGATGCATGCGGAGATGATCAGGAATACGATCACGATGCCGGTGTTGTTGAGCACCTGCTTTTTCTCCGGCCATACAACCTTCTTCAGCTCGCCGCGCATATCTTTGAAGTAGCGCTTAATCTTGGCGAGGAACCCGGTCTTAGTTTCGGCATTCGCAGCTTTTGCTGACATCTACTTCCCGCCTTTCGACTACTTGGACTCTCTGTGGAGAGTGTGCTTCCGGCAGAACTTGCAGTACTTCTTCATCTCAAGTCTGTCAGGATCGTTCTTCTTGTTCTTGGTTGTGTTGTAGTTGCGCTGCTTGCACTCTGTGCAGGCCAAGGTAATTTTAACCCTCATTTCGGCACCTCCTGATTAACGGAATTTGTTTGCCTCCCTCGTAAAGGAAACGGTCTCTGCTTATTTTTGGACATAAAAAAATAACCCTTTTAAGAGGTACTACAATAGTACCATATCCCCCGCTGTTCCGTCAACTGTTTTTTTGCCCAAAAAAGCCCGTCACAACGCGGTTTGCTCTGTCAAAAAAATTGTCCGCGCTCCCAAATTTTCCCTCATAGGGGACCTCTTTCCCCTTCCAGGCTCCAAAATCCCGCTGCAGGCGGTGAATTTTTCCGCTTGGGGTTTGATTGCCGGGGGCAGTTATGCTATCATATATCTGATTAGACCATAATAGGATAGCTATGCCATTGGTATTATAATATGGTATATCCGGATATTCGGAATCGGAGGGATTCTTTGATGATGGAAAAACGCACAATCGGCATCCTGTTCGGCGGTGCCAGCAGCGAGCATGATGTATCGCTGATGTCCGCCACCTCGGTGCTGGAAAATATCGACCGTAAAAAATATGATGTTGTGATGGTGGGCATCACCCGGGACGGGCGCTGGCTGCGCTACACCGGCGAGGTGAACAAGCTCATCGACCACTCCTGGGAGGAGGACAGCGGCAACCTGCCCGCCTTCCTCTCACCGGACCGGGCAGTGCATGGTCTGGTGACCCTTCGGGACGGCCAGGCGGAGACCACCCGGCTGGATGCAGGGCCTCTGCGACCTGGCCGGGATCCCCTGCGTGGGCCCCGATGTCTGCTCCAGCGCCATCTGCATGGATAAGGAGTACACCCACATCGTCCTGGATGCCGCCGGCATCAAGACTTCCGACTGGTTCTGCGTGCGCAAGGGAGCAGTTCCCTCGCTGCTCGACCTGGAGGTGAAGATCGCCATCAAGCTGGGCGGTTTCCCGGTCTTTGTCAAGCCCTGCAATGCCGGTTCTTCGGTGGGTGTTTCCAAGGTGAAGAGCTCGGATGAGCTGGAGGAGGCCATGATGCTTGCCTTCCAGCATGACCAGAAGCTGCTCATCGAGCGCGCCATCTCCGGCAAGGAAGTGGAGGTTGCTGTGATGGGCAACGACTCGCCGGAGGCCTCAGTGCATGTGGGCGAGATCGTTCCCAAGCTGGAATTCTACGATTACAACTCCAAGTACTACGACGACACCGCCGACCTGTATCTGCCGGCCCGCATCACCGAGGAGGAGACCCAGCTGATCCGTCAGACTGCGGTGAAGGCCTTCAAGGCTCTGGGTTGCCGGGGTCTGGCCCGGGTGGACTTCTTCCTGCTGCCCGACGGCAGCTGTGTGCTCAACGAGCCCAACACCCTGCCCGGCTTTACCAAGATCAGCATGTATCCCAAACTGTTCATCGATTCGGGACTGACCTATCCCGAAATCATCGACCGGCTCATCACCCTTGCAATCGAAACCGAGTAATCAAATGGAAGGGGGCTTTCCCATGGATCAGCGGCCCATTGGCGTCTTTGACTCCGGTGTGGGCGGCCTTTCGGTGGTGCGGGAGCTGTGCCGTCTGCTCCCCGGCGAGGACATCGTCTACTTTGGCGATGTGGGCCGGGTTCCCTACGGCACCCGCAGCCGGGAGGTCATCTACCGCTATGCCTCGGAGGATCTGCGCTTTCTCCGGGACCGGGGGGTAAAACTCATCGTTGCCGCCTGCGGCACTGCCAGCTCGGTGATCGATTCCGCCCTCACCGACCGGCTCCCCATGCCCTACACCGGTGTAATCGAGCCCACTGCCCGGGCAGCTGCTGCTGCCACCCGCAACAAAACGGTGGGCATCATCGGCACCGATGCCACCATCCGCAGCGGCTCCTTTGTTCGGGCGCTGCAGGCCATCGACCCGGATATCCACCCGGTGGGTCAGGGCTGTGCCCTGCTGGTGCCGCTGGTGGAAAACGGCTACATCAACTTTGACAACCAGGTCACCCGGCTGGTGCTGGAGGACTATCTCCGCCCAATTCGGGAATCGGGTGCCGACACCCTGATCCTGGGCTGCACCCACTTCCCGCTGCTGGCGCCTATCATCGGCGACCTGCTGGGAGACGGGGTCACCCTCATCGACTCCGGCGCCGCCACCGCTGGCTATATCCGGGATCAGCTCCGACAGACCGGTCTGGAAAATCCCCGTGCCGAAGGCGGTGTACAGCGGTACTTCATCTCGGAACACACCGAGACCTTTGCCCGCACCGCCCGGCTCTTCCTGGGGCATGACATCACCGCCGAGTTCGCCCTGGCAGAACTGCCGCTGGAAACGGAGGCAACCCTATGACCCCCCGCCGGACAGCAGTGGAGCTGGAGCTCATCAGCCGCATCGACCAGGACGGGGACTGCACCGAGACCCGGACCTTTGCCCAGGGGGAGCTGACCCATCTGCGGGACAGCCTCACCCTGGCCTATCCCGAACCGGATCAGAGCAGCCGGACCCGGATCCGGCTTTCGGAGAGCGGACAGGCCCTGATTCAGCGCACCGGGGAATTCTCCGGGCAAATCCCGGTCTGCCCGGGCGAATGGGCAGACTTTCTCTATCACACACCCTACGGCGACCTGGAGCTGGCCTGCGAGGGCCTGAGCCTTGCGCTGGAGGAGGAAGATACAGCCGGCCGGCTGGTGCTGCACTACCGCATGGGTACACCGGATGGCCAGGTAATCAGTGAAAATCATATCACCATTCTATATAAGGAGAGTGCAAATTAACATGACAGCAAATCGGATCGCAGACGCACAAAAGCAGCTCGATACCCTGATCCGCACCGCCTATGCCAAGGCGTTCCCGGATAAGGAGATGCGGGACTTCATCATCGAGATCCCCAAGGATACCTCCCACGGAGATTTTGCCTCCAACGCCGCCATGGTCAACGCCAAGAATGCCGGCAAGGCCCCCCGGGACATTGCCGCCGCCCTGCTGGAGAACATGGACTTTGCCGGCAGCTACTTTGTTTCGGCGGAAACCGCCGGCCCCGGCTTCCTGAACTTCCGTCTGGGCCAGAACTGGTTCTCGGATGCCGTGCAGAGCGTGCTGGACTGCGGTGCAGACTACGGCCGCTCGGATTACGGCCAGGGCAAGAAGGTGATGGTGGAGTTTGTATCCGCCAACCCCACTGGCCCGATGCATATGGGCAATGCCCGCGGCGGTGCCATCGGCGACTGCCTGGCCTCCGCCCTGGACTTTGCCGGGTATGAGGTATGCCGGGAGTTCTACATCAACGATGCCGGCAACCAGATCGTCAAGTTCGGCAAGTCGCTGGAAGCCCGCTACCTGCAGCTCTACCTGGGTGAGAACGCCGTGGAGTTCCCGGAAGACGGCTACCAGGGTGAGGACATCAAGGTCCGTGCCAAGGAATTTGCCGACCTGCACGGGGACAAGTATGTGAACGCCCCCTCGGAGGAGCGCACCCGGGCCCTCATCGACTATGCCCTGCCTGCCAATGTGGAAGGTCTGCGTCGGGACCTGGAAAAGTACCGCATCCAGTACGATGTGTGGTTCTCGGAGAAGAGCCTGCACGAGAGCGGTGCTGTCATGGATGTGGTCAAGCTGCTTGCTGACCGCGGCATGACCTACGAAAAGGATGGCGCCATCTGGTACAAGGCCACCGAGTTCGGCGCCGAGAAGGACGAAGTTCTGGTGCGTGCCAACGGCATTCCCACCTACTTCACCGCCGACATTGCCTACCACTACAACAAATTTGCCGTCCGCGGCTTTGACCGTGTCATCGATGTCTGGGGTGCCGACCACCACGGCCATGTGGCCCGTATGAAGGGCTCGATGGATGCCGTTGGTCTGGATGGCAGCAAGCTGGATGTGGTGCTGATGCAGCTGGTTCGCCTGATGAAGGACGGCCAGCCCTTCAAGATGAGCAAGCGCACCGGCAAGGCCATCACCCTCACTGACCTGCTGGAGGAGATCCCGATCGATGCCGCCCGCTTCTTCTTCAATATGCGGGAGCCCAACTCCACCCTGGACTTCGACCTGGATCTGGCTGTGGAGGAAACCAGCCAGAACCCGGTATACTATGTACAGTATGCCTATGCCCGGATCTGCAGCATTCTCAAGAACCTGGCTGCCGAGGGCATCTCTCCCCGTGCTGTGACTGCTGCGGAACTGGATCTGCTGGCCACCGGAGAGGAAAAGGAACTGATCCGCAAGCTGGCTACCCTGCCGGAGGAGATCATTGGCGCCGCCAAGAACTATGACCCGGCCCGCCTGACCCACTATGTCATCGACATTGCCACCCTCTTCCACAAGTTCTACAACGCCTGCCGCGTCAAGGGCGAAGAGGAATCTCTGATGCAGGCCCGTCTGGCCCTGTGTATCGCCACCCGCACCGTCATCGAAAATGTTCTGGGACTGCTGAAGATCACCGCCCCGGAATCGATGTAAGCCCATCTGTTTCTGTCTGATCGAAAGGACTGTGACTATGAAGGATTACCCTCCTTTGCCGGACGGACTTCCCCGGATCCTGAGCGCCTCCTCGGCGCTTGCCTCCTGGCCCGATTCGGTCTGCCGGGTGCTGGATGCCCCGGAACTGAAAGAACTTGCCCCTGCCCCGGACGGTTGGATCGCCGGACGGCTGCGCCGTCTGCCGCTCTGCAATGAGGACAACGAACCGCGGCGCATCCGGGATCTCTCTGCCGGCTATGCCGAGCAGGGCTTTGAACTCCGTGCGCTGGGTGCCCGGCTGCTGCTGGCCGATGGTGTTACCACAGTGGCTGAAGCAAGGGCTGCTGTGCTGGGCGGCCGCCAGACCGGCCTGCCGGTAATGGTCTGCGTGGAACTGGACGATGAGGGTGAAACACCGGAGGGGGTTCCCTTTGCCTCGATCCTGGCCTCGGTGCAGCATCTGGGGGCCTCTGCCGTGGGGTTCCGCTGCAGCGGGGACCGCGTCGACGCCCTGGGCAGTCTGGGCCAGCATGCGGCCTTTGCACAGGTACCGCTGATGCCGGTGCTGCGATCCCGGGGGCGCCAGCCGGAGGAGATCCAGGTGCATGCCATGCAGGCACTGCGGGCCGGCGGAGACCTGTTCCTGCTGGGCAATGCCATCGACGATGCCCAGCTGGCTGCCGCCGAACAGGCCCTGGCCGAGTTCCGCCCCACCGACCGGGTGATCGAGCGGGACGAGGAAACCCTGTTCATGGCCTGCGAAGCCGAGGTCTTTTACCTCCAACCAGATGACCTCTCCTTCTGCGAGCCCATCCCCTGCCAGTACGATATGGGCGCGGATATCCTGGAGGCTGAATCCCAGGGCTGCGATGTCCTCACCGTCTATGTGGACTCTCCCGAGGATGCCGAAAACTTTGCGGAAAACGCCCACATGATCCGCCTGCCGGTGTGCATCTGCTCCCATCACGAGGTGGCGCTGGAGATGGCCCTGATGGAGTACAACGGCCGAGCCTTTGTGGACCTTCAATCCGAGCTGTCCGATTCGGAACTGTATACCCTGGCAAAGAGATACGGGGCTGTTGTGGTTTAGCACTTTTCAGTGGCATCGCCTCCATGGCAATGCCACTTTTTTACTGTTCTGGAAGCTGGAAATCCCCCATTTCGCACGCTTTTGTAAGCATAGTAGAACATAACTTGAGTTTTCCTTGTATTTTTGGTATAATTATCTGTAACAATCCACACACTTGGATCTGTCTTTTTCTATCGGCACAAAGAAGGGATTGAACCATAGCATGAACAAATTGGAGACTCTTTTTGCAAGAAAACAAAGCGGCATCACCCCCGATGCCAACCACTACAAGCCGCCTGAGCCAAGCAGCACCGCCTTCACCGTCGCCTTCCCCCCTAAATTCAATGCGTTTGCCGATCTTTACCGGCTTTCGTATGTCAAGGATAGCCAGTCGGCCATTCTGGTGTCCTGCACTTCACTCCGGCAGGAGGCCCTGGTTCGTGATGCGGAAAAAATCAAGATAAAGCTCATCGATTTTGCAGCCGCCAGACTCAAGCAGCTGTATGCACTGCAGGAAGCAGGGTACCCGCCAAACCTTGATGAGGACATCTTTGTCTATATCACAGAGGACGAGATGCTCGGCTTCTTCCTGCTGGTGCCCTCCATCGGCAATGGACGGGTTCTGACCAGTTCCAAGATCATACAGCTCCTCATCGACCATGGGATCACCTACGGGCTGGACCTGGAGTTTATCCACTCTCTCGCAGACCGGGAAAACCGCTACTTCCACTTCTATCTGGCGGCCTGCGGGACCGAACCGGTCGATGGCACCGATGGATATATCGTGGAGCTGTACCAGCAGGAGATCTACTCCGCCATCGAAGATACCGAACTGCGCCATGTGGACTTTGCACGGCTGAATCTGAGTAAAAGAATTCAGAAAAACGGCGTGATCTGTGAAATTGTACCGCCTACAAGCGGGCACTCCGGCATCACTGTCACACGAAACTTGCTTCTTCCGCCGCCCCGGGATGGCCAGCCTGCCAAAATCCCCATGGGACGCAATACCTGCCTTTCGGAAAATGGGAGGTACCTCATTGCGCAGACAGCGGGGCGCGTGGATTTTGTTGGTGACAGTTTCCAGGTCAAGTCGGTTCTGGATGTCCATCCCGGATCGGACCCGGAAGAAGAGGATATCAAGTTCCTGGGTGATATTCACATTCATGGGGATATCGGCCCCGGTGTGTCCATCCGCGCCACCGGATCGATCCTGATCGATGGTGTGGTCCAGGACTGCACCATCGAAGCCGGCGAAAACATCATCGTCCAGGATGGCATCCAAGGGCTGGGCAACTCGGTTGTGCGCGCTCATAAAAGCGTCTATGCCGGCTATCTGGAACGCTGCACCATCTATGCCCGGGAGTCGGTACAGGCCAACTGCATCGTAGACTGCCGCGTCTATTCCAATGGCACTGTAACCGCCCGCACCGGGCCGGGAGCCATCGTCTCCGGCTCTATCCATTGTTCCGGCGGGGTATCGGCCCGGATCATCGGGTCCAAGGCAGCTGTTCACACCAAAATCACCATTGGCGGATCTCCTTATGATATGTCCGACCGCAAGGAGATCATCTCCGAACTGGAGGTTATCAACGAGAGCATCCAGCAGCTTTCCGAACAGCCGGAAACAGCGGAAACCAAGGCTGCACTCTCCAAGCTGCGCCTGAATCAGTATGTTGTCCAGATGAAGCTCAACAAGCTCCAGAAGGAGGCACAAGCCGACCAGTTCCCTTCCAACCTAAAGGATGCCCATCCACTGGTATGTGATCGGATTTATCCGGGAGGCTGCATTGTGATTGGTGACCGGTCGATCGAAATTGACAGAGAGAAAGTAAATTGCACAATCAGCGTGAATGGCGATGGCAGCATCAGCCTTGCTGAGTCCAGATAGGGGGGATATTGTGGACTCATTTGCATACCAAGAAATACAGGAGGCGCTGAACCGGATCATCTTTCTTGTCACAGAAAAAATGACAGGGAATCGGATCCGCCACTTTCCACACTGTCCACCAGGCGATCTCTACTGTGTCAGCACAAAATTTGAAGGAAACTGCGATTTGAGCCTTGCCCTGTTTGCAAGTCACTGTTTCTTCAGGCGCCTGGCGCAAAGGATTTTTCAGGAACCCGACATTACCGAAGAGGATATGTCAGAAGCTGCCAAAGAGTACCTGAATGTGATCTGTGGACGGCTGATCGGTCAGGTATCTTCCCTGATCCACCGACCCGCCTGCTTCAGCACCCCCGTATTCCATGGGAGATGCAACATTCCCAGCAGCTGTACAGGATTCTGCAGCACCTCCCAGTACATTGACGAAAACAATGAGGGAATCACACTGATCCTGGCTCTATCGTCACCCAAAAGCGATAACCCCTCGGATTGCAAGTGTGCCCTAAAATAATCCAAAAAATAATCAAATTAAAGGAGCAGTATAACATGGATAAAACAATTATGGTTGTAGACGATTCCAAAATAGCACAGTTGCAGCTGCAGCGCATCCTATCGGATTCCCCGTATAAAGTTATTTCCTGCTGCCAGAACGGACAGGAGGCGGTGGACCAGTACCCGATCCTGAAGCCCGACCTGATTACCATGGATATTCTCATGCCGGAAATGGATGGCCTGGAAGCTGCCCGTAAAATTCTGACCGAAAACCCGGAGGCAAAAATCCTGATGATCTCCTCCCTAGCCTATGAGGAGACCATTCAGGAAGCTACTCTTCTGGGCGCAAAGGGCTTTATCTACAAACCGTTTGAAGCCGATGAGGTACTGAAAACTCTGGACTCTATCTTTGCTGAATAGATATGAGACGAAACACCCACCGCCACCGGATCTGGCGGGCAGGTTTGCTGCTGATTCTCATCGCCGCTGCCGGTGTTTTTGCCGCGAACTGACTTCGGGATCGGTCGGAGCTTCAGAATGTCTACGACGGGAAGTCCCTGATCCTGGTTGACTGTTCGGACGACAGTATTTTCATCTCCAAACGGGAAACAGAATCCCGTGTGCCTGCCAGCTTAGCTAAGCTGTTCGTCATCGACTACGCCAATGAGATTGCTGATCTGAACGAGATTGTACATGCAAGCC
>QFCF01002595.1_pt1 | contig 9922 bp, 5 predicted proteins | sample 5346961 | NCBI WGS metagenome assembly QFCF01 (sample SAMN09062253, study PRJNA434731) | Human gut metagenome, whole genome shotgun sequencing project. | reverse complement strand
TTCCATAGACTGCTTTGAAAACGGATTTCAAAGTAGTGGTGTTCATCAGGTACTGCTTTGACAACTCTTCAATAGTATAGTGGCGTTTTAGGATATGTTCCCGTGTACGAAAAATGGGCATTTTATTGTTATTTTGAAAAGCTGCGAGGCGTTTCAGGAAGAGCAAACTGTTGAAGTCAAAAAGTGGCTGGGAGCGTTATATTTAATTCACTTTGGCAGGGTGACATGACTGTATGGATCAAGGTTGGTTGCAGCTTTTGACTTTTATAGCCGTAATCCTTTAATATCTTTAATGCGTGATAAGATCATATTGCAACTGCAGCTGATAATGCCAGGCAGTGTATCAATGACATTGTGCAGGAAGTATTCCAGTTCATCACCTGATGAAGCAACGGCATGTACATGAAGCCTGTCTCTTCCTGTGACACGGTAAATCTGTGTGACTGTATCATTTTTGTACAATATATCTGTCACCTGCGCCAGGTACTCCGGTTTTGTTTCAATTTCAAAATAGCATGATACAGCCCCACTGATTTTTTGCGGATTAATAATTGTTGTATATTCTTCGATTACGCCTCTTTTCTCCAAAGCCTGGATACGGGCTTTTACTGCCACTCTGGAAATACCGGTTTCCTCACCGATATCAGAGTAAGAGATACGTGCGTTTTCTATAAGCAGCCGGATAATCTTCTGATCCAGCTCATCTAAACCGTCCAGGTACATAAGTTCCCTCCTGTAAAATAATATAAAATAATATCCATCTGATAGCAGCTTTTTTCAATATCAAATATCATATCATTTATATTACCAAAAGTAAACAGCAGCTTGACTTATTTGCTGTAACTACATATAATTGTTGCGTAACGAAATCTTAAACTTACATTTTGAAAATACAATCGTGATTTCGGATAAAAAGCAGGAATTGATGGAGGAAAATGAGAATGTCAAAAGATGAATATTTAATCACAGATGCCCCTCTTAAAGCACTGACTGTTTTTGCAATGCCTATGATTCTGGGCAGCTTCTTTCAACAAGTATATAATATGGCTGATTCCATTATCGTCGGTCAGTTTGTGGGATCCTCTGCACTTGCGGCAGTTGGAGCCTGTGCCGCTTTGACCAATGTTTTCATCTGTGTGGCTTTGGGAGCCGGTGTAGGAGCAGGTGTACTTGTGAGCCGCTATTTTGGAGCTCAGAATTATAGCAAAATGAAAACAATTGTGTCAACATCGTTGATCAGTTTTCTGATTCTGAGTATACTTCTGGGGGTTTTTGGCTTTGTTTTTTCTCATTTTATGATGAGTTTATTACAAACACCTGCTGACATACTGGATGAAGCGGTACTGTATCTGCGTGTTTATTTTGTGGGATTTCCCTTTCTGTTTATGTACAATATCCTTTCAACGATGTTCAATTCCATCGGTGAATCGAAGATTCCGTTGGGCCTTTTGATATTTTCTTCTGTTTTGAATATTGTTATGGATCTTTGGATGGTGGCAGGTTTAGGGCTGGGTGTGTTCGGTGCCGCCCTTGCAACTCTCATTGCGCAGGGGATTTCCGCAGTGTTTTCGCTTTTGATTTTCTTTAACCGGATGCGTCGATATAAAAGCCGCTTTAACTGGTTTGACAGGCAGGAGTTACATTCCATGCTTCGTATTGCAGTACCATCGGTTCTTCAGCAATCCACAGTGTCAATTGGTATGATGATCGTACAGGCGGTTGTAAATCCCTTCGGTACACAGGCGCTGGCAGGTTATGCGGCAACCATGAGAGTAGAGAATGTTTTTTCACTGATATTTGTATCCATTGGAAATGCGGTTTCGCCCTATGTTTCCCAGAATCTTGGAGCAAAGAAAATTGAACGTATCAAAAAAGGATACCATGCTGCACTGGTGTTGGACCTGTGTTTCGCAGTCCTTGCTTTCATAGTCATTGAAACACTGCACACCCCAATTTCTTCCTTATTCCTTGGAAAAGATGGAACCGCTCTGGCATATCAGGTGTCCGGGGATTATATGAAATGGCTGGGATATTTCTTTATTTTTATGGGTATTAAGATGGCAACAGATGGAGTTCTTCGTGGACTTGGAATTATGCGGCCGTTTCTCATTGCCAATATGGTAAACCTTGCCATTCGGCTGTCAGTTGCCTTGATTTTTGCACCGCGTTATGGAATTGCATTTGTCTGGTTTGCTGTACCGGCCGGATGGCTTGCGAATTTTCTGATCTCCTATGGGGCACTTAGAAAATCATGGCCGGTTGATGAAGGAGTTTCATTCCGGTAAATTTCTCTTAAGTTTTGATGGGAAGCTGGATTTGTATGTTAAGAGGTATATTTTCGTTACTGTTCACTGGCAATATCCCGCGAAGCGTGTTGCTGTGAACAGTAACATATTTTCTTATAGACATGATATAGTATGAGTGCTATAATAAAAATAATTTTTTATGGCATTTATTGGCAAACCGGTTGAAAAGCCGGGGCGCAAAGCCAGAAGGAGCTAAAGTCAGATTGAAATCTGGCCATGCCAGCCGGTTGCATCATGCCTCAGTGATAAAAAAAGGTAAATGTTAAATGGGCATTATGGAAAAAGTTCCTGTAAAATTTTTTACAAGGAACTTTTTTTTGTCTTCAAGCGGATATTCGCAACCTCCGCAGGAGACTTACCTGATTCGGTTAAATTTTGATGGAAAATAGAGAAGAACAGCAGGAATGGAGAAAAGATGAAAGGAAAAAGAGTGATTGCAGGCATTCTGCTTGTGGGAATTTTAGCAACTGCCCTGGCAGGGTGCAAAAATGCAGATGTTACTAAAAAAGAAAGAGAAAAGCCCGTTATCACCCTGGGCAGTGACAGTTATCCGCCATACAATTATCTGAATGAAGATGGAATCCCCACAGGAATTGATGTGGAACTGGCTACAGAAGCTTTCAGAAGAATGGGGTATCAGGTGGATGTTGTCCAGATCAACTGGGAGAAGAAAAAAGAACTGGTAGAAAGCGGAGAGATCGACTGTATTATGGGCTGTTTTTCCATGGAAGGACGCCTTGACGATTACCGCTGGGCAGGACCCTACATAGCAAGCCGCCAGGTAGTTGCTGTAAATGAGAGCAGTGATATCTATAAACTAAGTGATCTGGAGGGAAAGAACCTTGCCGTCCAGTCCACAACCAAACCGGAAGGCATCTTTCTGAACCGGACAGATGAAAGGATCCCCAAACTGGGCAATCTGATCAGTCTTGGGCACAGGGAACTAATCTATACTTTTCTGGGAAAAGGATATGTAGATGCAGTTGCTGCACATGAGGAATCCATTGTCCAGTACATGAAGGATTATGATGCAAGCTTCCGTATCCTGGAAGATCCGCTGATGGTGGTCGGGATAGGTGTTGCTTTTGCAAAAGAGGATGACAGAGGAATCTGTGAGCAGATGGATCAGACGCTGGAAGAAATGCGTCAGGATGGCACATCCCTGAAAATCATTAAAAATTATCTGGATGATCCCCAGAAGTATCTGGAGGTGGATGATCTTGGATATTAGGAGAAGAATAAAAGTAAAGCGATTCTGGATATTCGGCATTCTGCTTGGAATCTGTGTGACTGCAACTTCCCTGTATTACTTTTTTCAGGCAGAGAAAAAAGAAGCAGAGAACAGGATGGTGAAAACTGTAAACTATGTCAAAGTGCAGTGTTCCACCTATACCCATTATAATGAAGCTTCGGAATCTAAAAGTCTCCTCCGCGCCATTGAAAGTGCCAGACAGATGAGTACGAATATCGACATGGAAACAGAAAACGGCGGCCGGCTAAGCCAGGAGTTTCTGAAAGAAAATCTGCAGACCCTCTGGGTGGATGGTATCCTTGTGCTGGATGCAGAGGGAAAGACAGTCTGCAAATACAGCATGGATGAGGCTCTGACCAATGAGATCACAGATTATCTGCAAAAAGACATTATCATGGATTTTACCGGATATGAAGAAAGATCTTATTCGGAACGGATTGACCGAGAAGACGGATCACGTATCGACATTGCAGCCTGTGCCAGAAAAGATGTACCAGGTATGGTTGCAATTTATTATTACACATCTCCGGAATTTGTCAGAAATTATACCCTGACAATACAGAACCTTTTAAATGGCTATAGCACTCAGAAAGATGGAACGATTATTGTTGCAGATAAGGGAACCATCGTTGCTAGCAACGATGAAAGCCTGCTGGGACAGGATACTGCCGGCAACCAGGTTGTCCAGGCAATGAAAGAGCATACAGACAGTCAGCATATTTTTCATTTAAAAAATGAAGGAACCGGAGGTTACGGAATCATGCTGAAGCAGAGGGATTATTATATTTATGCCTATCTTCCGGATACGGAAGTATTCCGTAACCTGCCGCTAAGTGTAACAGCTGTCGTTTTTCTTTATTTACTCATATTCGGTATATTCTGCTTCTGGGGTTACAGAGCGGATCTGACACACCGGAAACAGGAACAGGAAAAAGATGAAAAATATAAAGCAGAACTTCTGAGAACAGCAAAAAAAGCAGAAGCAGCCAATGAGGCAAAAACCGAGTTTCTACAGCGAATGAGCCATGATATCCGGACACCGATCAATGGAATCTGCGGTATGATCAATGTGGCAGACTATTATGCAGACAATATGGAGAAACAGACGGAATGCAGGGCAAAGATCAAAGAGGCATCTCATCTGTTGCTGGAACTGATAAACGAGGTTCTGGACATGAGCAAGCTGGAGTCAGATGAAGTGGTTCTGGAAGAAATCCCATTTAATCTGAACAGTATTTTTGAGGAAATACTGGGTGTGATCGAACATATGGCTGCGGAGCAGAACATCCGGATCATTTGGGAAGAGAAAGAAGTTACACACTGGAATCTTATTGGAAGTCCGGTGCATGTGAAACGGATTCTGATGAATATTTTGTCTAATGCGGTGAAATATAACAAAGAAAACGGATATGTCTATATCAGCTGTCGGGAAATCCCATCGAAACAGACAGCAATGACCACATTGGAATTTGTCTGCAGAGATACCGGGATCGGAATGGCAGAGGCATTCCAGAAACGCATTTTTGAACCATTTGCACAGGAACATGCAGGAAGCCGCACAAAATTCGCCGGAACAGGGCTGGGAATGCCAATCACAAAAAAACTGGTGGAAAAAATGAGCGGAACCATTTCCTTTGAAAGTAAAGAAAGCGCAGGGACTACATTTGTGATCCGGATTCCATTCCAGATTGATGCAGATATGAAGGACAGGACTGAAACGGAAGAAAAAACAGAAACTTCTATCCATGGACTCCATGTTCTTCTGACAGAGGATAATGAGCTGAATATGGAGATTGCAGAATTTGTGCTTCAGAATGAAGGCGCTGTGGTGACAAAAGCATGGAATGGACAGAAGGCTGTTGACATATTCAGAAAAAGCAGACCTGGAGAATTTGATGCTATTCTTATGGATATTATGATGCCTGTCATGAATGGATATGAAGCAGCAAAGATGATCCGCTCTCTGGACAGAGAGGATGCAAAAGTGATACCGATCATTGCCATGACAGCAAACGCGTTCACTGAGGACAAAATGAGAGCAAAGGAAGCAGGAATGGATGAACATATTGCCAAGCCTGTTGATGGGAAATTATTAGTAAAAGTGATCAATGAGTTAGTAAAACGCAATCAGAGGGAGAAGTTATAATGAAAAAGAAAAAATGGAACAAGTTAGTTTCTGTACTTTTGGTGATGGTGACAGTCATGTCACTTCTGTCTGGCTGCGGCAGGAAAAGTACGGAAAAAGAAGACGCGGAAACTATCACAGTGTATCTATGGACTACAAATCTGTATGAAAAATACGCATCATACATCCAGGAACAGCTTCCGGATATCAACATTGAATTTGTAGTAGGCAATAATGATCTGGATTTCTATCGTTTTCTGAACGAAAACGGTGGATTGCCGGATATTATAACCTGCTGCCGGTTTTCCCTCCATGATGCAAGTCCTCTGAAAGACAGTCTGATGGATCTTTCCACAACCAATGCTGCAGGTGCTGTCTATGATACATATCTTAACAGTTTCAGAAATCAGGATGGCAGCGTAAATTGGCTTCCTGTGTGTGCAGATGCCCATGGCTTTGTAGTGAACAAAGATCTTTTTGAAAAGTATGATATTCCTCTTCCAACGGATTATGAAAGCTTCGTTTCTGCCTGCCAGGCATTTGATGAGGTGGGTATCCGTGGGTTTACTGCAGACTATTACTATGATTATACCTGTATGGAAACACTGCAGGGTCTGTCTGCATCAGAGCTGTCTTCTGGGGATGGACGTAAGTGGCGTACCATCTACAGTGACCCGGACAATACAAAGAGAGAAGGTCTGGACAGTACCGTCTGGCCGGAGGCTTTTGAACGTATGGAGCAGTTTATTCAGGATACAGGGCTGAGCCAGGATGATTTGGATATGAATTATGATGATGTGGTTGAGATGTACAAAAGTGGTAAGCTTGCCATGTATTTCGGCAGTTCTGCCGGTGTAAAAATGTTCCAGGATCAGGGCATTAACACAACATTCCTGCCATTCTTTCAGCAGAACGGCGAAAAGTGGCTGATGACTACACCATATTTCCAGATAGCTTTAAACCGTGACCTGACAAAGGATGAAACACGTCGGCAGAAAGCAATGAAGGTACTGAACACAATGCTTTCAGAGGATGCGCAGAACCGGATCATTTATGATGGGCAGGATCTGTTAAGCTATAGCCAGGATGTGGATTTCCGGCTTACGGAATATCTGAAGGATGTGAAACCTGTGATCGAAGAAAACCGTATGTATGTCCATATTGCGAGAAATGACTTTTTGTCCATTTCCAGGGATGTGGTGTCTAAGATGATCTCAGGAGAATATAATGCAGAGCAGGCTTATCAGTCATTTAATTCCCAGCTTCTTGAAGAAAAATCCACTTCTGAGGATATTGTGTTGGATTCAAAGAAAACTTATTCCAATCGTTTCCATACCAGCGGAGGCAATGAAGCCTATTCTGTTATGGCAAACACTTTGCGCGGTATTTATGGGACGGATGTGCTGATTGCAACAGGAAACAGCTTTACAGGAAATGTACTGAAGGCCGGTTATACAGAAAAAATGGCGGGCGACATGATCATGCCAAATGAGCTTTCCGCTTACAGCAGTGAAATAAGTGGGGCAGAACTGAAGGAAACGGTCAGAAACTTCGTAGAAGGCTACCAGGGAGGCTTTATCCCCTTTAACCGCGGCTCTCTGCCTGTGTTCAGCGGTATTTCTGTAGAAATCAAGGAAACGGATAATGGTTATACATTGAGTAAAGTTACAAAGAATGGAAAACAGATTCAGGACAAGGATACTTTTACTGTGACCTGCCTTGCAGCACCACAATATATGGAAGCTTATCCGGCAGAGGAAAATATTGTATTTGATGGAAGGGATACCTCTGTGGAAGATACCTGGACAACATATGTTTCAGATGGTAATGCCATTCTTGCAGAGCCTGAAGACTACATTACTCTGAGGTGAGAAGAATGGATGTTAAGAATCATAATACAAACAGAAAGAAACGGGTTGTGAGAAAACGATGGAATGCAGCAGTTCTTATTGCCCTATTTGTTGGAATCCTTTTGACTGTTTTCCAATATTTGGGGTTTGTATCGAAGACTGTTTATGAGGAAAGTGTTTCTCACCTGACAGAAATTTTTCATCAGTCTGATAATATGCTAAGTGAGCTGACAAATAAGAATCTGACTTATCTCCATATATGGGGGGAATATCTGCAGAACACTTCCGATGAAAGTGAAATTCGTGAGTATATAGAGAAAGCACAGGAAGATGCAGGCTTTTTAGATTTTTATTTCCTGTCAGCGGACGGGAACTATAAGATGGCAACAGGTGAAACCGGGTATCTGGGATTGCAGGAAAATATTGAAGATGAGATCCGGCAGGGAAATGATGTGATAACCAATGCAACGGTTCCCGGAAAATCCCAGCTCCTTGTTTTTGCCACTCCCAGGCCTCATGGAAGTTATCAGGGCTTTGAATATGATGCCATTGCCATTGCCTATGAAAACTCTGATATCGTAAATGTGCTGAATATTTCTGCTTTCAATGGAAATGCCCAGAGTTATGTGGTTCATCCGGATGGCCGTGTTGTTGTGGATCATTCTTCTGAGGCATGGGGAGAGGTGTATAATTTCTTTGGGATTCTGAGAGAGCATTCTACTCTGTCTGAAAAAGAGATCCTTAAACTTTCAGAAGAGTTTAAGGAAGGACATACAGATGCAATGCTGATAAATCTGGATGGAGAGGATTACTATCTGGTCTATGAGAAATCCAAACCTCAGGACTGGATCTTTCTGGGACTTATCCAGGCTGATATCGTCAATGCCAGTATGAATGCTCTGCAGCGTAGTACTATGCTGCTTGTAAGTGCAGTAGCGGTGTGTATTGCCGGTCTTTTTATCGGATTTATTCTCCAAAAAAACAGGGTAAACCTGAAGAGAAAGGATACGGAGATCCTGTATAGGGACGAACTGTTTCAAAAGCTTTCAATGAATGTGGATGACGTTTTCCTGATGCTGGATGCTAAAACGTATAAAGCAGATTACGTCAGTCCCAATGTGGAAAAACTGCTGGGTATTACAGTAGAACATATCCGTAAAGATATTTGTGTCCTTGGGAAACTGCATTCCGGGGATGTTGAAGATCCGGAGAAGAATTATCTGGAAGAAATCCAGGTTCATGAGCAGCAGGAATGGGATTTTGAATATGTTCATCAGAAAACAGGAGAACACCGCTGGTTTCATAACGTTGCAATGGGCAGCGAGGTAAACGGAAAAAAGAAATATATCCTGGTTCTGTCAGATCGTACCTCTGATAGAAAAATGAATCAGGCCCTTTCTGAGGCGGTCCGCGCTGCGGAGACTGCAAACAAGGCAAAGAGCACCTTCCTTTCCAATATGTCTCACGATATCCGGACACCAATGAATGCGATTATTGGTTTTACCACACTGGCTGTAAGCAACATTGATGATAAAGAAAGGGTTCGGGATTATCTGGGTAAGATTCTTTCCTCCAGTAATCATCTGCTCTCACTGATCAATGATATCCTGGATATGAGCCGTATTGAGAGCGGGAAAATCCATCTGGAAGAAACGGAAGTCAGTCTGTCAGAGGTTCTTCATGATCTGAAAACCATTATCAGCGGACAAATCCATGCGAAACAGTTAGAGCTTTACATGGATGTCATGGATGTTACCAATGAGGATGTTTATTGTGACAAGACCAGGCTGAATCAGGTACTGCTGAATCTTTTGTCCAATGCAATCAAGTTTACTCCTGCAGGCGGAACCGTTTCTGTCCGGCTGAGAGAGTATCCGGGTACACAGAGAGGCTGTGAACTGTACGAAATCCGGGTAAAGGATAACGGAATCGGCATGAGTCAGAAATTTGTACAGAAGATCTTTTCTCCTTTTGAGAGAGAGCGGACTTCCACTGTAAGCAGGACTCAGGGTACAGGACTGGGCATGGCTATCACCAAGAACATCGTGGATATGATGGGCGGAACCATTGAGGTTCAGACAGAACAGGGCAAAGGTACTGAATTTATTATCCGTCTGCCATTGCGGATTCAGCCTGAGAACCACCGTATAGAGAAAATCGCAGAGCTGGAAGGTCTGAAAGCATTGGTAGTAGACGATGATTTCAATACCTGTGACAGTGTGACTAAGATGCTTGTAAAGGTTGGAATGCGTTCGGAATGGACACTTTCCGGCAAGGAGGCTGTTCTCCGTGCACGACAGTCTATGGAAATGGGGGATGCATTCCACGCTTATATCATTGACTGGCGTCTGCCGGATATGAACGGCATTGAAGTTACCCGTCAGATCCG
>QFCF01002593.1_pt1 | contig 9931 bp, 6 predicted proteins | sample 5346961 | NCBI WGS metagenome assembly QFCF01 (sample SAMN09062253, study PRJNA434731) | Human gut metagenome, whole genome shotgun sequencing project. | reverse complement strand
CTTCCGATCGTTTATTTATTTTTTATCATATACTCAAAATCTACAGTTGGCCAACCACAATTAAAATTTAATACACTCTGATTACTGTAGAAATCTCACGAGTATGTTCCATTCCCTTAATCTCAACCAAAGCATCTGCAAAGTTCTGCTCCAGTACAAGATCCGTGATAACAACTAATTCTGCCATATCATTAACCTTGTTCTTCTGAATCACCTGTGCGATACTTACTTGATTCTTTCCTAATGTATCTGCGATTCGAGCAAGAACTCCTGGTTTGTCATCAACTAACAATCTCATGAAATATTTGCTTTCAATCTCTGTGATCTTCTTGATTGGAAGGTCTTTGTAGCATGTACAATGGATTCTTCCTGTGCAATAGAACTGAATATTACGTGCGACATCAATGATATCTCCCATAACTGCACTTGCTGTTGGGAATTCTCCTGCTCCTCTTCCATAGAACATTGCATCGTCAACTGCATCTCCATGTACAAAAACTGCGTTAAATGAATCATTGACAGTTGCCAATGGATGATCACTTGGAATCAGCATTGGATGAACACGTACTTCAATTCCAGATTCTGTGTTCTTTGCTACCCCTAACAATTTGATCGTACATCCCATTGCTTCTGCATATTTGATATCTTTTGCTGTGATATTTGTGATTCCTTCTGTGTATACATCATCAAATGTGACTCTAGAGTTAAACGCAATGGATGCCATGATCGCCATCTTACGTCCTGCATCATATCCTTCGATATCAGCTGTTGGATCTGCTTCTGCATATCCTAATTCTGTTGCGAGTGCCAAAGCTTCATCAAATTCCATTCCTTCGTGTGTCATCTTTGTCAGAATGAAGTTTGTTGTTCCATTGACAATACCCATTGCTTCTGAAATATAGTTTCCTGCCAGACACTGTTTTAATGGACGGATAATTGGAATTCCACCTGCAACAGATGCTTCAAATAATAAGTCACATCCATTATGGGAAGCGATATCTAATAATTCACCACCATGCACTGCCATTAAGTCTTTGTTCGCTGTGACAACATTCTTACCTGCCTGAAGAGCTTCTGTAATATAAGTACGGGCTGGTTCGATTCCCCCCATAACTTCCACTACGATCTGAATCTCATCATCTGTGATAATGTCTTCCCACTGGTCAGTTAATACAGAAGGGTCAATTCCTTCTCTCTTCTTGTTCTTGTCTCTAACTAGAACTTTGCTGACAGTCAGACCTGCACCAACTTTGTGAGGTAATTCTTCTCTCTGGCGTTCGATCAGTTTGTATACTCCTGTTCCGACAGTTCCAGAACCAAGGAGGGCTACTTTGATGTTCTTTAACTCTTCCATGATACACTTCCTTTTCTGTTTTTGTTTATCTTTGCTTTTATCGAAATGTGATTTTTTGATCTAATAAATTCGTATAAGTAGTTTTTAGTATATCATATTTTTTTTGATTATCCTATATTTTTTTAATTTCTAGTTAGGAAAAACTATTATGTATAGTTCCAATATTACACCAAACAATACTTCTATTAACTATTTTTCTCATTTCTGTTGACATCAATATTTAAAAGTATTATATTTAAAACATAAACAATTAAGCAATCATTTAATCTTACAAAAAGGAGATTTCTATGGATAAAACGGAGAAATATAACATTGCTTCTATGGATATTCATGGTCATGGATGTGATGTTACAGAATTAAAACATGTTCTTCCACCAGAAGAATTTGCCATTGAAACTGCCAGTTTATTTGGTCTGTTAAGTGACAGTACCAGACTTCGTATTTTGTATCTTTTATACCACCGTGAAGTCTGTGTTAGAAATATCGCAGAAGCGATTGAGATGAGCCCACCAGCAGTGTCTCATCATCTTCGCTCTTTGAAGCAATTAGGTGTGATCACAAGCAGACGAATTGGGAAAGAAGTTCATTATACGATCGCAGACACTGCTGACGGAGAGCTTGTATCTGATCTGTTAAAGACTGTATTTGAAAGGAGGGGTATTTATGAAGAAGACTTATGAGTTTGAGAATCTTGGCTGTGCTCATTGTGCAGGTAAAATGGAAGAAAAAATCGGGAAACTTCCTGATGTTGAAAGTGTAAATCTTTCATTTCCTATGAAAAAAATGTATGTTGAAACTTCTCGTGAAGATCTGCTTCCTGAGATTCAAAAGATTTGTACGGATATTGAACCGGATGTTATTGTGACGGAAGTTACGAAAAAATCATCTAAACGGAGAAAACATGTAGAAGAAGATTCTCATGAAAGTCATGAACATCATCACCATCACGATGAACACTGTGACTGTGGATGTGATCACAACCATAATGAACATGAGCACCTCGAACATCATCACCATCATGATGACCACTGCGATTGTGGCTGCTGTGATGATGACGACGATGATGAACCAATCGCTGCCGCTGCAAATCGTGAAGGAAATGGTCAGGCAACCGTATTTATTGTCGAGAAATTAGGCTGTGCTCATTGTGCAGGTAAAATGGAAGAACAGATTTCTCATCTTCCCGGTGTTGAAGCCGTCAATCTGACATTTGCAACAAAACAGTTACGTGTATGGTCTGATGATGCCAAAACATTATTGCCTCAGATTCAAGATATTTGTACTTCTATCGAACCAGATGTCAAAGTCGTTGTCCGTGAAAATACTGTCCGTGCACAAAAAGAAGCGAAAAAAGCCAAAGAGAATTCTGAAGATAACAGAGAATTCTGGGAACTTGGTGTTGGTATCGTTTTATTTATTGCCGGAAAAGCATTGGAATCTTCCAAGCCTGTATACAGTATGGTATGTTTTATCCTTGCATATTTAATCTTAGGAATTAAGATCGTATGGACCGCTCTTAAAAATATCTCTAAAGGTCAGTTTTTTGATGAAAACTTCTTAATGAGTATCGCAACGATCGGTGCTTTCGGCGTCGGAGAATTTGCGGAAGCGGTCGGTGTTATGATGTTTTATCGTATTGGTGAATTATTTGAAGAAAAAGCTGTGGAACGAAGCCGTTCCCAGATCATGGATGTCATTGATATGCGACCTGAAGTTGTCAACCTTGTTGATGATCATGGAGATGTCACTGTAATTGATGCCGAAGAAGCTGAAATCGGAGATATCTTATTAGTACGTCCTGGTGACCGTATTCCATTAGATGGTATCATCACAGATGGGGAAACGATGATCGATACTTCTCCTGTTACCGGAGAACCTATTCCTGTTTCTGCCTCTGTCGGAACAGATGTAACTTCTGGATGTTTAAATACTTCTGGTGTTATTAAGATCAAGGTAGAAAAAGTACTGGAAGAATCTATGGTCACAAGAATCATGGATTCCGTAGAAAATGCAGCCGCAAGCAAACCAAAGATGGATCGTTTTATCACACGTTTTTCTCGTGTATATACTCCATTTGTCGTACTTCTTGCCCTTGCAACTGCGATCATTCCTTCTTTAGTGACAAGAAACTGGACACACTGGATATACACAGCTTTAACTTTCCTTGTAATCAGCTGTCCTTGTGCCCTTGTATTAAGTGTACCTCTTGCATTCTTCTCTGGAATCGGAGCTGGATCTAAGATTGGTATCTTATTTAAAGGCGGGGCTGCACTTGAAACATTAAAAGATATTACTTCTGTTGTCATGGATAAGACTGGAACGATCACAAAAGGAAACTTCAAAGTTCAGGATGTGATCCCTCTCGGAAATGCAACCAGACATGAAATATTATCACTTGCTGCTTCCTGCGAAGAATCTTCTACTCATCCAATCGGAAAGAGTATCATGGAAGCTGCCAAAGATGAAAATGTAACTTATAAAACACCTGAAAACGCAAAAGAAATCGCTGGACATGGTTCTGTTATCACAATTGATAACTCAGAAATCTTAGCTGGCAATAAAAAATTGATGGCTCAGTATCATGTAACTGGAGACTATCCAGAAACAACTTCTTATGGAACTGAAGTTTTTCTTGCAAAAGATGGAGTGTTAATTGGTGCGATCGTTATTGCAGATACATTAAAAGACGATGCGAAATACGCCATTGCTTCCTTAAAAGCACAGAATCTTCACACGGTTATGTTAACTGGAGATTCCGAAACAACTGCAAATGCGATTGCAAAAGAAACTGGAATTGACGAAGTTTACTCAAGACTTCTTCCTGATGAAAAACTTGCCAAACTTCAGGAACAGAGAAGCAAACATGGAGCTGTTATGTTTGTTGGTGACGGTATCAACGATGCCCCTGTATTAGCTGGTGCTGATTGCGGTGCTGCCATGGGAAGCGGTGCTGATGCTGCAATCGAAGCAGCAGATGTTGTATTCATGACCTCAAACGTTGAAGCAATTCCACAGGCAATCTCTATCGGCAAAAAAGCTTGTAAGATCGCTTGGCAGAATGTTGTATTTGCATTGGCGATCAAGGCATTAGTAATGATCCTTGGACTGCTTGGATTCGCAAATATGTGGATGGCTGTGTTCGCAGATAGCGGAGTCGCAATGCTATGCGTAATAAACTCTATACGTGCAATGAAATTGTGATTTGTAGTTTGAAGACAGAAATTATTGGTGGAATATTATAAAAAGAGATCATGTGCCTGCAACCCACTCGCGTTCGGACTCCCACGTAGCTGTACTAAGCTCCTGAATGGTCTAACGACCATCCACTCGCTAAGTGCAGACGTGTCCGTACGGTTGCTGACACATGATCTCTTTTTATAATATTCAAATAATTTACGTGATTCAAACCACTACACGGTGTGTATGTTATACGATACTGGTTAATAATTTTTGTGTTTATTAACAGAAGGTAAAAGGACTTCTACAACACCGATTTGTTGAAATGTTTATGAAGCATAATAACATTACCTTCTGTCTAAAAATCCCTATTTTGCAATCAATGCTGTCCTCCATACACACCCACTTAAGTTTTCCAATCTTGTAATTGTCCACACTTTAGACTTCTGGTATATGATAAAAAATAAATAAACGATCGAAAGCGATGCATTGGAATTTTGCCATATTTTGAATAAATTCGCAACCCAATTGGACGAATGTCTGAGCTTCAAAGACTTTGGTCTTAGACCAAACTTCAGAGCGAGTTTTCGTAGGAAATTGGGCGAATCAGCGATTTGTTCAAAATATGAGCAAAATTCCACCGCATCGCTTTCGGTTGCTTATTTATTTTTTATCATATACTCAAAATCTACAGTTGGCCAACACACAAATTAAAACTTTTTAAAATGATCAAGCAGTATCTTCTCTGCTTCTGGATTCCACAATCCACCATGTCGTTTACAAGATTCATCTAATTCTCCAAAGACTGGATCTTTCTCAGCTAATTTTCCAAAGTCCTCTATTGCTGTCAATGGCAGGTTGATCTGTGGGTATGTAATCTTCTTTGATCCTGGTATCTTATTTAAATATAATGTTGTATCGACAATCGCATTGATTCCTCCAATGTGTGTGATTCCAACTGCTGGATTGATCTTGCCTGTTGTGATCAGGTCTAAAGCTTCGATCAGGTCTGAACGAAGTCCTCCAGATGAACCGATCAGTTTAGTTTTTAAATAATGGCTTCCGTATATATTCATTCCAGCACGATAATTTTTATCTGCTGTTGATGCATAAATATTCATGCAGCCATCCATTGCCATAATACGATTCCCTATTTCAGCTACACATTTGGGTGGTGCATAGACAAACACATCATCGTATCCTTTTTCATTGGTTATTGCCAGTAACACTGGAACGGAGTCTGTAAACATCGATGGATTGATATAATAAAGCTCTATTCCATGCCTGGTTCCTTCCTGCATCGGTATCATTTTCCTTACTTTTTCCAAACGCTCTTGATTCGTATCTGTGATCACGAGTCTTCTTGGCTTTTTCTTCATTCCAAGGACATAACGGATTGCCATTAGTCCCATGGGACCGGCTCCTCCAAGGATGATGGTATTCCCACCTTCTTTAATTCCAGATATATGATCGTGGGTTCCCTCTTTACTGTGATAGTTTGAATGAAAACTTCCCACTATACTATATAAAGCCTGAGCCTGTGCAAGTTCATAGAATGAATCTGCTTCATATTGCAACAAACATCCTTTCTCAATTACATCTGCTGGTATGATACAGTATGTTGCTGCACCTCCAAAATAAGGGTAAGAATATCCTGGTGATTCGATCTGGTGAGGAATCTCTGGTACTAATACAAATTGTTTTCCTTCCTGATAATCCTCTTTCCATCTTGTTCCGACTTTTGCTATCGTTCCAGAAAATTCATGTCCGATCAGTACAGGATTCTTTTTAATATTCTTTGGTACTCTTAAATGTCTCTGTGCCAATGTGATCTCTTTTAAAGTTGATACTGCAATTCCGTTACATTCTATCTTCAAGAGAATCTCATCTTCAGCTATCTCAGGGATCTCAAATTCTTCCAGACGTATATCTTTGACTCCATAAAGTCTGACTCCTTTAACTTTCATAACCTTCGCCCCCTAAACTTAGTCAAATATTTATGTCTTGTTAAATTTAATTAATTTTTTTCATTATAACATATTCTCAAACTTCTGTCTGCGAGTTCATAAAGATATGAATTGTTATAGAGTCTTTTCTTTATTTTTGATTTTTACTATATAAAAATGCTGCGATCCAGGAGGTCACTGGAACTGCCATGATAACTCCGAGACTTGATGATAATCCCTGCATGATCTCAATCCCTACGGAATACATATTGATCACCTGTTGATATTCGTAATTGTATGCAAAGATAAATACTAATGTGTTGATCGATCCACCCGTAAATGCAAGAATCAATGTATTGGTCATTGTTCCCATCATATCTCTTCCGACATTCATTCCTGATTGAAACAGTTCTTTTAACATCATCTGTGGATTTTGTTCTTTTAATTCATTGAGTGTAGAGGCGATTGACATTCCAACGTCCATGACTGCACCTAATGATGCGATCAAGATTCCTGCAAATAACAATTCACCAATTTTTATGTCTGTCATTTCTCCGACATAGACCAGATTCTCTATATCAGACACATTATATCCGGTAATCGATGTCACTTGTCCAAAGATCAATGCAAATGCTCCAGAAAATACCACACCTATGATCGTTCCAAGCATCGCAGCTACTGATTTCTTCGTAATTCCATCAACCATACACATCGTCACAACTGTTGTAAATGCGACCACTAATACAGCCGCCAGTATCGGGGATATTCCTTTGTAGATCATCGGAAGAAAAATAAAAAAGATACAAAGCATTGTAAATACCAAGCTTAATATTGATGAAATTCCTTTTCTTCCACCGACTGCAACCACGATTGCTACAAACACTGCTGCCATCAGCCATACCATAGGTCCTCTGTTTACACTATATACAGACGCCAGCAACTCTCCTTTCGATTCATTAATGATCGCTATGACTTTCATTCCTTTTTTACATTTTGCACCAAATAAATAACTTTGAGAGCTTGTTGCCTGTATTATTTTTCCTTTATGATCCCCTGAGAGAAGTTTTAATTCTACGGTTTGTTTTCCACTTCCACTATTTGATAAGTTTCCAGAGATCACGTTTGTTACTTCTGCTTTTTCAAAATTTCTTCCATCTGTATCTAGAAGTTTTGTCTTCTCAATTCCAGAAAAAGAAAAAAACAGCAGAAGAAAGAGAATGCCTGCGATCAGCAGACACACTCCTTTCATCTGTTTTTGTTTCATTGTTATTTCACAGTCACTTTCAGAACTTTGCTGTAAGAACCGTAGATTTTCTTACCTTTAACTACTTTGTATGCACGAACCTTTACATAACATTTTTTCTTTGATCTTAATGACTTGATCGTATAAATTGTTTTTCTTGTATTTCTTGTCTTTGCTTTTTTAAAGTTCTTGTTTGATGCATATTTAATCTGATATCCAGATACAGATGCTTTTTTGATCTTAACTGTTACTTTCTTTTTGCCAGCTTTTAATTTTGCAGATGCTTTTGCTACTACAACTTTCTTCTCTGCTGTTGGTTTCTTTACTGTTGCTGGTTTTGTTGTTGCTTTCTTTTCTAATCCTGCTTTTGCATTTGTCAGAACTTTTAATGCATTTTCAACTTCATCTTTTGTTGCTTTTTTGTCTGCTGCAACTTCTTTGGCTCCTGTAAGTGCCTGTTCAAAGACTCTATAGCTTTCCGTTGTATATGCATCTTTTTGCTTTACAATGCTTTCAGATGCTTTAATTTCTACATTAAGTGATGTCGTATCCCCTTTGCTCTTTGTGATAGAAAATGTTTCATCAATCTTTTCATCATTATCTGTACGATATGTATTGATCGTTAAACTATTTTCTGTTACATCAACAACTGAATATGTTGGGACATCTTCCTGCCAGCGGTGGGCGATATATGTCTGCTGTCTTGGTACCAGATCATAATATTTACTTCCTGAAGAAGAACCTGCTGTCATATAAAGGACACCTTCTGGATTGATCACAGAACTTCCCTGTTTTTTGACAGTCTCAATCGCTTTTTCATCCATGATGCTTTTAAGATATGTTAAATATTTCTGATCTTTTTCATCTGTGCTGTCATTTTTAATATTTCCTGGTGCCACTGTTTTTGTCGTTGGATTTTCACCAGCATCCATATCTTTCTTTAATTCTGCATCAAATTCATCATCTGTATAATCATTCGCTTTTGTTCCACCTAATAACATTTTAGATCTGGAATAAGCATGATCGTGACCTGTTAATACTGTATCAATATCGTTTTGTTCGAAAATCGGTGTTAACTGATATCTTAAATTTGTGATCTCTGGTTCATTGGAATGTTCTGCTGATCCATAAATATCCTGATGCAGTGTTACGATTCTCCATTTACAGTCTTTATTCGCTGCAACTGTCTGCTCAATAAACTGTTTATGTTCTGCTACATTTGTATCCTGTGTATTTAACATGATAAATAATGCATTTCCATATTTGAAATAATAATCTCCACCGACTACCTTATTACTTCCAAGTTCACTTGCATTTGTTCTGTTAAAATGGTATGTATAGTTTGCATTATCTGCATCATGGTTACCGACTGTCGTTGCCACTGGAAGTGATTTTAATGCTTCTGGACTTAAATATCCTGTATACTCAATTTCACTTTTTGATGCATCTTTGTTCGGTAACTTTTTCTTTGTTGTCTGAATCTGGTCACCTGCGGATACAACAAAACTTAACTGATCATCTGTCTTTTCTAATGCTGCGTTTAACGTAGAAGACCAGTTAAATGCATCACTCTTTACTGCATTTGACTGTGCATCGTAAAATTCTTTCGTATCTTTTCCCTTTAATTCATTTGAAGATCCGATCTGTGGGTCACCTACAAATGCAAATGAGAAATTGTTTGTAGATTTTGTCGTGTATTTAGCTGGCTTTGTATAGCCATTTCCATTGTCGTAACTATAATAATATGTTTTGTTTTCTTTTAATCCTGTTGCTGTTACTTTATTAGAATTATAAGTTTCCCCATTGTTATCCTGTTCATCTTTTACTGCTGTTTGTTCTGCCTCGTACACCTTGGCATTTTTCATATTATGTCCTTCACCAATGATCAGTTTTGGAACATTTGCATTTGAATGATCATCATTTGTCTGCTTTGGTGTATACCATGCAAAATTCAACTCCGTTGCATTGCTTCCTGGTGACAATGAAATTTGTGTCCAGTCATTTTTTAAAGTTTCCCATTCTTTCTCCCAACGATTCCACTGTGCCGTTGTTCCCATTGTCTGTGCAATGTCTGCTGCATTTGTCTTGCCATCTGGAGCGGCACTTGCAAATACTGGTGCTACATTTGTTGCAGAAAGTGTCAATGCTAATGCACTGATCATCATTTGTTTTCTCCAATTAGATCTCATATATACCTCCTGATACCTTTGT
>QFCF01002592.1_pt1 | contig 9937 bp, 14 predicted proteins | sample 5346961 | NCBI WGS metagenome assembly QFCF01 (sample SAMN09062253, study PRJNA434731) | Human gut metagenome, whole genome shotgun sequencing project. | reverse complement strand
ATGCGGGGCTTTTTTGTGTGTGGAAAAGGCGTATTTACCGCCCGGTCTCTACATTTTCCTTTTCTGGCCGGGGTGCAGCTCCGGGGTTGGCGCCAGAGATCACATTGGGCTTCTCCGGGTCGAGATTCGCATTGAGGCCCTCATACTGAGTCAGAAAGTCTGCGTTTTCTTCCACCAAATCAGCCAGCTGCTCCATAGTGTAGGCGGTATTCTCGCTCATAAAAGAGGGAACGCCGCAAAGGGGCTGAAACAGCTCTACGGTTCCATCGGTATAGAGGATTCCATAGCACAGTCCATTCAGACAGAGGTTGTAACTTTCCGTTTGAGTAAGATCAATCCCGGAATTCTTCAAGGCCGATTTGACTCCGCTTGTGAGCTCCATCACAAACATTTCACCGTTATCCCTGGGGTGATAGCCCACAATTTCATTCTTTTGGAGGTTGACAATGGCCATGCCATTGCTGCCGTCGGCTCCCTCTACATAGACGAGGACCCGGCCAGCATAGGCGATGCGGTCTGCCAGGGACTTACCGGAGCGGAGGGCGGTCAGGAAAGTCTCGACACCGGCCTGGGTGCTCACCTGGTCCTCCGAGGTATACCGGCGCACAGCCCGGCTCCAGTCCAAGGCGTCTCCTTCTTCCAGAAAGCGCTCTTCGACGCTGGAACGAGCCTGGGGGAAGTCCTCATAATAGCGATCTTCCAGCCCAGCCCAGGGATTCTCTTCTGCAAAAGCCGGTGTTACCAATACAGCAGCAGCCAACAGACCGGCAAACAGTTTTTTCATTATGAAACCACCTCTTTCGGCATTCAAAACAGGGGCCTGGTCAGCGCTGTGGCTCCTGCGGGATTTGTTCTCTATATGGGCTCATGGGCGCCGGAGGTACTTCCACAGGGCCTTTCCGAGAAGCACGGCCAGAACGATCAGGCCGATCAGGATCGCCAGATTCAGCAGCTGCCAGAGACTGGTCCAGTGCAGCATCGCCATTCCTCCTTATTACAGCGGGTTCGGTTTCTCTTCCTTTTCTTTATCATAGCACAGTTGGAAAGTGGCTGTCAAACAAAAATCCCCGCCGCTCCCAGGGGAATGGGCGGGGATTTTTCAGCTGCGCCGGAGCGCTTATACATCGTGCTTCTGCAGTTCGCTGGCCAGGGTATCGGATACCACCTTGCCATCGATGATGCGGATCGCCCGGGTGGCCTGGCGGGCAATGTCGTTATCGTGAGTGATGAGGATAATGGTGCGCCCCTCCTCATTGAGTTCGTGGAGGATCTTCATGACATCTTCACCGCTGCGGGTATCCAGGTTGCCGGTGGGCTCGTCCGCCATGATGATGGGCGGGCGGGCTGCAATGGCACGGGCAATGGCCACACGCTGCTGCTGACCGCCCGAAAGCTCGCTGGGCTTGTGGTCCATGCGGTGCCCCATTCCCACGCGGTTCAGGGCTTCCTCGGCCAGCTGGCGGCGCTGGACAGCCGGCATGGCACGGTATACCAGCGGCAGTTCCACATTTTCCCGGGCGCTCAGACTGGGAATGAGGTTGAAGCCCTGGAAAATAAAGCCGATCTGCTTGTTGCGGATATCCGAGAGCTCGTCGTCGGACATTCCTGCCACATTGACGCCATCCAGATAGTATTCCCCGGAGGTGGGGGTATCCAGGCAGCCCAGCATATTCATGAAGGTGGATTTGCCCGAACCGGAATGGCCGACAATGGCCACAAACTCGCCGTGGTCGATGGTGACACTGATTCCATCCAGGGCGCGTACTTCATTTTCGCCGGGGTTATAGATCTTGTAGACATTTTTTACTTCGATCAGATGATTGGACATAGCTTCATCTCCGTTTCTTTCCTTATTTTATAGTATCGCCGGAACGGGCAAAATACAAGTAAACATTTTATTAATATTGAGCATCGGGCAGGGCGGCAGTCATAATGCAAACAGTTTGTAAATATTGTGAATTCATTTTATTAACACTTGACGGGAACTGAAAGTTATATGATAATAAAAAATGTAACACCTGTAACATAGTCCAGTGCTGACAGAAAGAAGCGTATAAAACCATGCCCAAGCTTAATATTGTACTGGTAGAACCACGCATCCATGCCAATGCCGGCAACATCGCCCGAACCTGTGCTGTAACAGGGGCCCGGCTGCATCTGGTGGGGCCATACGGCTTCTCGCTGGATGATAAGCACCTCAAACGGGCAGGGCTGGATTACTGGCATCTGCTGGATATCAGCTATTATGACAGCCTCGAGGAGTTCTTTGCAAAGAACCCGGATGGGGCCTTTTACTATTTTACCACCAAGGCACACCAGGTCTACACCGATGTCTCCTATCCCGACAACAGCTTCCTGGTGTTCGGGCGGGAAGATGCCGGCCTGCCGGAGGAACTGCTCCGGTCGGAGTACGAGCGCTGTGTGCGCCTGCCGATGATCCGGGAAGCCCGGAGCCTCAACCTGTCCAATACGGTGGCAGTGGCTGTTTATGAAGTTCTGCGTCAATGGGAGTTCGCCCAGCTTGAAAACTTCGGGGCCTTGCCCGACTGATCCCCCGCCTGATAGGCGGAAAACCAAAAGCAAAGGAAAGAAAATGCATATGGAGAAGATTTTATTGCTGACCGATTCCGCCAGCGATCTCACCCCGGAGGACGAAGCACGCACCGGGGTCCGGGTCCTCAATATCCCTGTTGGCGTCGAGGGAAAGGAATACACCGACCGGGTGGATCTCACCCCCGATGATATGTACAAGATCCTCAACACCTGCAAGGAGCTGCCCACCACCGCCCACCTGAATATGGTGGACTTTGTGGAAGAGTACCAGAAGGCTGCCGAAGAGGGATACACCGACATTATCTATATGGGACTCAACTCCCATGGTTCCGCCACCTATCAGTCGGCGGTGATGGGCAAGAAGCTGTTCTACGAGCATCTGCCCCAGTATGCCGGAACGGTGCGGATCCACCTCATCGATTCGCTGAGCTATTCCTATGGCTATGGCTATCCGCTGGTGCTGGCAGCAGCCCGGCGGGACCAGGGTGCCACCGCCGATGAGCTGGTGGAGTTTATCCAGGACTTCCTGCGCCACCGGGAGCTCTACTTTGCCATGTACACCCTGCAGTTTGCCAAGCGGTCGGGGCGCATCAGCGCTGCCGCCAGCTTTGTAGGGGAGATGCTCGGCCTCAAGCCGGTGATGACCTTTGAGGGCGGCGACAACATCACCGCTGCCAAGGTCCGGGGCGAAAAGAATGTGGTGCCCCGTCTGTTTGAATACTACAAGGAAAACTACGACCCCGCCTGCCCGAACTATGTGCTGCTGGAGGGGGAGGATCCCCAGCCTGCCAAGGAGCTGCAGGCCCTGATCGAGGGATTCAACGGCCAGAAGCCGGATCTCTGCGGCAAGATGGGCGTTTGCGTGGCCATCAATGCCGGCCCCCGCATCGTGGGAATCTCCTTCCGGGGCAAGAACGGTACCCACACGGTGAACGAGGTGCAGTAAGCGCCTTTGCCGGGGAAAGCCCTGGGGCAGCTCCGCCCTGAAAAGAAAAAATCGAGAAGAACGGAAGAGCCGGGCCCGCCAGGGACACCGGCTTTTTTGCCACCCGGATCCCCGGGATCCTTTTTAGAGAAACTGTCAGCGAAAAGACAGGCAGAGGAGGTAGTCATGCAGAAAAAGACATCCGGGATATCCCCCTACCTTTTGGTTCTGATGCAGATCGGACTGATCCTGACGCTGCTGGTCTGGTGGGGTTTGCTTGGAAAGTTCCTGCTGCCGGCCGTGATTCAGGGGCAGGCGGATTGGGGAAAGGCGGCGCTTCTGGCGGCGGGACTGGTGATTCTGCTGCCGGTCGGGCGGTGGCTGCTGGAGGAGACGCTCCGGGAGGTTCAGCGCAGCGTTGCCCCACAGGCTCGCCAGATCGAGATCACCCGGTGGGGGCTGGTTGTGGTGTTTGCCATGACAGCCGGCTGGATCATGCAGGTGGTCGACAGCGTCGGGCCGGTGGAGCTGGAATCGCTCCCGGCCGGGGTGCGGCTGCGGTTTCTGCTGGCGGCGGGCCTGCCGCTGGTGCTGATCTGGGCGGCGGCCATTGCGGTGGGCTGGCGCTGGGGCGAACGGCTCCGGGCGCTGGAGGAAACCGCCGATGAAGCCGAGCAGCGCAGCTTGGTCGACCGGTGTATACGGTCTGCCTTTGCCGGGGTGGGGAAGTACGCCCTGCTGACGGTGGCCTGGCTGCTCTTCTTTGCGGTGGCCTGGTGGGTGCGCACCCGGTTCTTCCGGTGAGAGCGAAACACAAAAAAAGCCGAGGGCTTTCTGCCTTCGGCTTTTTTGATGCGGTTCAGAGGGGCTGCTTGCCCAGGGAGGCCAGCACCAGGCGGCTGAGTGAATCGTCTCCCGGTTCAAAGGGGTGCTCCGCCTCGGCAATGTCCCAGAGGTAGTGGGCATCGGAGGAGACCACCGTGCGCCGGTTCTGCCGGGCAGTCTCCACAGCAGGCAAAAGCCCAATCTCATAGCGGGGGGAGACCTCCACGGCATCGAACAGGTCTTCGCATTCAGGGGGGATCGCCCCCAGAATGGCCAGGATGCTGTTGGCGGCTTTGTCGATGTGTGCCGGATAGCAGACACCGCCGTATTCCCGCACCAGGGCCGGGGCCTGGGTGAGGGGGATCGTGGTGGCGTTGAGCAGCAGGGGTTCCACCTCGCCCACCGGACGGTCCAGCTCGTCCAGGCAGAGCTGGTGGCCGTAGATGCGTGGGTTGTTCTTCACTGGCGGCAGAGCCTTTTCCACCTGCCGGGAAAAGGCTTCGGCCGTATCACAGTCGGGAAAAAGGCAGACCAGGTGGATATCCTCGGCGGTGGAAAGCTCCATACCAGGGAGAAAGCCCAGGCCGGCCTGTTGGGCTGCCAGGGCGGTGGCGCGGCAGTTCCGGGCAGTGTTGTGGTCGGTGAGGGCGATGCAGCTCAGCCCCTTGAGTTTAGCCATGTTGACGATGTTGTTGGGGGTCATATCCTCGTCGCCGCAAGGGGAGAGGCAGGAGTGCAGATGCAGGTCGCAGTAGAGCTTCATAGCAGGGCATCCATCCTTTTTGCGGTTTCAAAGATCGGGTCGGCAGAGCGGTACACCGCCACCCCTTCATCGGCGGCTTTCCGGATGCAGGCCTCCGGCATGGAGGCGCCCTCTGCCAGGACGATGCAGGCAGCATCGGCCAGGGTGGCAACAGCCACCGTGTTCATATTTCCCATCACAGTGACCCAGGCGCAGTCGGCTGGGGCCCGGGCCATAGCCAGACTGAGCAGGTCGCAGCAGTAAATGCGCCGGATTTCCCGGTCGCTGTCCGGTCCGCCCAGACGGGTCATTCCGGGGAGCTGGTCCAGTTGTGAAACAGTCATGTTGGTTGCACCTTCTTTTTGGTTCAGGACTTGGCGGCATGGCGCTCGCGCTGGATGTAAATGCAGTCCTCCACCGATGCCCGTCCCTGGGCGATGTCGGTGGCAAGGGCTCGGCAGGAGGGGGCCCCGCAGGCGCCGCAGTCCATGCCGTAGAGCTGCTGTTCGATTTCGTCCACCTGGGCCAGCAGTTCCATGGCGGTGCCGAAATCCTCGGCCAGGCTCAGCACTTCACAGAACTTGATGGGGTGGTCAAAGAGCATCCGCTTCTCGTCCAGCGGTTCAGGCGGCTGGGCAGAAGGAGACAGGTTCGACTGGATCTTTTTAAGCCGGGTCCGCGCCAGGAAGGGATTTTCCACCGTGAGGATCCCACCCACGCAGCCACCCGAACAGGCGCTGAGTTCCACAAAGTCCACACCGGTGATCTTTTCGTCCTCCAGGTTCTCCAGCACCCGGATGATGTTTTCGATGCCATCCGCTGCCAGCACCGAAACCCCGGAAAGCCCAGCGGATTCCCCGCCGGAAAGCCCCCAGCCCACCCCCAGGCTGCTGCTGAGCGGCCCGGCTTCGGGCAGGTCCTCCCGTTTCATGGCAGACAGCAGTGCCGGATAGATGTCCTTGATGGACACCACGATGTCCACCTCGCTTTTATCAAAGCCCAGCGGGTCCCGGCTGGCAGTGGATTTGGCCGGACAGGGGGAGAGGAACACCGTTCCCACCTCTTCGGGGCGGCAGCCTGTTTTCCGGCAGAAATCCCGCTTGGCAAACCGTGCAGCCACCTCCACCGGGGGCAGGATGGGCAGGATGTTCCCAGTGAGGTTCGGGAACCGGGTGCGAATCAGCCGCACCACCACCGGGCAGGCACAGCTGATCACCGGCAGGGGAAGCTTTTGTTCGTCCAGGTACTGCTGGGTCAGGCGGGTCACCGCTTCGGCGCCCCGTGCCACCTCGTAGACGGCATCGAATCCCAGACCGTACAGCCCCCGGATCACCGGGGCAGAATCGCTAAGGTGGGCAAACTGCCCGTAGAGCGCCGGTGCCGGAAGTGCAATGGTATACCGGAACCGCTTGGCATCAGCCAAATGGTCCACCACAGCGGATTTGGCATGGTGCGGACAGATGTAGATGCACTGGCCGCAGTCGATGCACAGCTCCCGGAGAATGTGCGCCTTGCCATCATGGACGCGGATTGCAGCAGTGGGGCAGCGCTTGACGCAGTTGGTGCAGCCCACACAGAGTCCGCTGTCCAGTTTTACTGAGTGAAAAAATGATTCCATCGTTGATCTGTCCCTCCTTCCGGGCGCTCGGTCACAGCAGAACGGTCATGCGCACAGTGGTGCCCACTCCGACTGTGGACTCGATCTGCATGGTGTCGGTGTACTTTTTCATATTGGGCAGGCCCATCCCGGCGCCAAAGCCCAGGTTCCGCGCCTCCTGCGAAGCGGTGGAAAAGCCCTCCTGCATGGCCGTTTCGATATCGGGGATCCCCTTGCCGTGGTCCTCCAGCACCAGGTCCACCCGGTCGGGGGCCACGGTGACGGTCACTTCGCCGCCGCCGCCGTGGATCACCATGTTGATTTCCCCTTCATACAGGGCAATGCTGACCCGGCGGATATCCTCCGGTTTTACACCCAGCTGCTTGAGCCGGTTTTTCACCGTGCTGGAGGCCTCTCCGGCACGGGAATAGTCGTCCCCCGGCACCTGAAACCGGTAGCAGAGGGCGCTCACAGGCCACTGCCGTCCAACCCGGCGGCATACAGCTTGCCGCAGGCCGAGAACATGCGCTCCTCGGTGCGGATCAGCACGATGTTGTACTCGCTTGCCAGCCGGATCATGGCATCATCCGGGCGCTTGCCGCGCACAAAGGCTATACACAGAAAATCCATCATTTCAGCAGTTCGGATCACCTGCGGGTTTACCAGGCCGGTGAGCAGCAGCGACTGGTCCTTGACATAGGCCAGCACATCGCTCATCAGGTCACTGCCGCAGGCGTTCTGCACCTCCCGCTCACAGAGCTGTTCGTCGCCCCAGATCACTTCGGCCGAAAGGATCCGGATCACTTCGGAAATTTTCATCTTATATCCTCCTTTGGGTGGATGGGTGGCTTTCGGTCTGCCGGTGAAATACAGCGCTCCGCCAGGCAAACACGATGTTGCTATTATTATATCAGTCAAAATCTGCTTTATCAACTATCCTTTGCGGCTGTAAAACGAAAAAAGTAGTGACTGTGCATAAATCAGCAGCGGAGATTTTAGCAAGCTGTAAAAGCAAAATCTGCAATTTTTAGTGAAAATCCATAGCAAAAATCGCCGGATGGCCAGCTTGAAACAAAAGAACTGATAATTTTTTGACAAATCCACTATGGACTTTCTGTTGTGGATTTTGCTATAATTTATGATGATTTAAGGGGTAAGATAGTTGTTTTATACTAAAAAAGTCTACTTGAATCGCATTTAACACAGACCAAGGAGGTTTGATTTCAGATGGCCAACAGAAAGTCAGCGATCCCGTTCTCGTCCACACCGGAACAGGATCAGAAGCTGGAGCAGGTGCTCCAGGAACTCCGGGAGACCCAGGGTGCCGTGATGCCGGCGCTCCAGAAGGCGCAGGAGATCTTCGGGTATCTGCCCATCGAGGTACAGCAGCGGGTTGCCGCAGGGCTGGGTGTTTCGCTGGAGGAAGTGTACGGTGTAGCCACCTTCTACTCCCAGTTCACCCTCAACCCCAAGGGACAGTATAAGGTATCGGTTTGCCTGGGTACTGCCTGCTATGTAAAGGGATCGGGCGATATCTACAACGCCCTCAAGGAAAAGCTGGGCATCGATGGCGGCGAATGTACAGCCGACGGCAAGTTTTCGCTGGATGCCTGCCGCTGCATCGGCGCCTGCGGCCTGGCCCCGGTCATCACCATCAACGATGAGGTGTACGGCCGGCTGATCGTGGACGATCTGGACGAGATCCTGGCCCGGTACAAGTAACACCGGGCCAACCTGCCGGAACAGGAGGGGAAGATGGAAGAACTCTCACTGCACATTCTGGATATTGCGGAAAACTCGGTGGCAGCCGGGGCCACCCTGGTGGAGATCGGGGTGGAGTACCAGCTGGGCAAAGCACCGTGGTTGACCATCACCGTGCGGGACAACGGCCGGGGCATGAGCCCGGAGGTTGCCAGCCGGGTGAGCGACCCGTTCAATACCACCCGGACCACCCGCAAGGTGGGGCTGGGCACGGCGCTGTTCCGCCAGACGGCGGAGCTGGCCGGGGGGAGCTTCCGGGTGTGGCCCGAGCCGGGAAAGGGCACCGAGGTGACCGCCCAGCTCGATCCGCTGCACCTGGACGCCGCCCCCATGGGCGACCTGGGGGGAACCTATGGGGTGTTGGTCCAGACCAGCCCCGGGGTGGACCTGGTGCTGCACGCCGCCTGCGATGGGCGGGAGTTCACCGCCGATACCCGGCAGTTCCGGCAGATTCTGGGCGATGTGCCTTTGGATACACCGGAGGTGATCGCCTTTCTCACCGAGTTCGTACGGGAGAACTTCGGAGAGATCTTGCGGGGAAGCCCGCTTGCGTGAAACAGAGTACAATGGCCACCGCCGGCTGGCGGCAACGGGCCCTGCGGGGCACGACCGTGCAGGCTGGCGGCATCTGAAAGTGAACCGGAAATTCACAGACAGGAATCCTGTTTTATTTATAAAGTATGATACGGCCCGGTGGACGCAGCCGGAGCCGGTACCCGGAGAACCAATCGAAAGGGGTAACAAGAGCATGAAAAGTTTGGAAGAGCTCCAGGCGCTGCGGGACCAGATGAAGGATCAGATGGGAATCCGCCATGACGCCAAGGACAACATTCGTGTGGTAGTGGGCATGGCCACCTGCGGCATTGCCGCCGGCGCCCGCCCGGTGCTCCAGCGCCTGACCGAGGAAGTGGCCAAGCGCGGCCTTAAAAATGTCACCGTGGCCCAGACCGGCTGCATCGGCATCTGTCAGTACGAGCCGGTGGTAGAGGTCTTTGAAAACGGCAAGGAAAAGGTGACCTATGTCAAGATGACCGAGGACAAGATCGTTCAGGTTGTGGCAGAACATCTGGTCAACGGCCACCCCATTGCAGAATACACCATCGGCGCGGCTCAGGCCGAAGCCAAGGATTAACGGGAGGGACGGCAAAGAGATGTATCGTTCACATGTACTGGTGTGCGGAGGCACCGGCTGTACCTCCTCCGGCAGTGACCGCATCGTGCGGGCGCTGGAAAACAACATCAAGAGCGTGGGCCTGGAAGATGAGGTCAAGGTGATCCGCACCGGCTGCTTTGGCCTGTGTGCCCTGGGCCCCATTATGATCGTCTACCCCGAGGGAGCTTTCTACTCCCGGGTGAATGTTGACGATGTGCCCGAAATCGTGGAAGAGCACCTGCTCAAGGGCCGTGTGGTCAAGAGACTGCTCTATCAGGAGACTGTCCAGGAGGACACCATCAAGAGCCTGGACCAGACCGACTTCTACAAGAAGCAGATGCGTGTGGCGCTCAAGAACTGCGGTGTCATCGACCCGGAAAA
>QFCF01002589.1_pt1 | contig 9958 bp, 8 predicted proteins | sample 5346961 | NCBI WGS metagenome assembly QFCF01 (sample SAMN09062253, study PRJNA434731) | Human gut metagenome, whole genome shotgun sequencing project. | reverse complement strand
TGGAAATCGTGTCCGTCTCCACCGGTCTTTTTCCAGGCACACATGATGCCCCGGGAGGAGTTGACGATGGCCCCGTGGCCCTTCTCGTTGAAGGCGTGCTTCACATCCTCGGCGGTACCGCCCTGGGCCCCGTAGCCGGGCACCAGGAAGAACGTGTGGGGAAGCCGGGCCCGCAGCGCTTGGATCTGCTCCGGATAGGTGGCTCCGGTGACGGCGCCCGCTATGGTGAAGCCGTACTTGCCCTGTGTTCCGGCGGCGATGGCTTCGTTGAGCTCGCCCATGGCCTCGTAGATGGCGCGGCCGTCGGCGAGCTTCAGGTCCTGCAGCTCCCCGGAGCCGGGATTGGAGGTCTTGACCAGCACGAAGGCGCACTTGTCTTCCCCCTTGGCGGCCTCCAGGAAGGGCTTGATGGAATCGGAGCCCATATAGCCGTTGAGGGTAACGCAGTCGGCGTCAAAGGACTTGAACACCTGCCCCTCAATGGGCGCGCCGGACAGCCAGCCCTCCGCGTAAGCGGCGGCGGTGGAGCCGATGTCGCCCCGCTTGATGTCGGCGATGACAAACAGCCCCTTCTCCTTGGCATAACGGATGGTGCGCTCCAACAGCTCCATCCCCTGCCAGCCCAGGTTTTCATAGTAGGCGCTCTGGGGCTTGACGGCGGGCACCACGTCGCACAGCGCGTCGATCAGCCCCACGTTGAACTGCCAGATGGCCTCGCAGGCCCCCTTCAGTCCCACCCCGTGCTGGGCAAAGGCGGCCTTGCGGATGTGCTCGGGCACATACTCGATGCGGGCGTCCAGCCCGGCCACAGTGGGGTTCTGCTTGGCAATGATTTTCTCCTGCAATACGTCAAAAGACATGGATCTCTTCCTCTCTTTCTGTTCCTTTGATCCGGCGTGGGCGCGGCGGGGCAGCGGCCCCGCTGCCTCCCGGATCTCACATATTATCCTGATAAATCACGTTCCCGGACACGATGGTATACTTCACGCGGCCCTTCACCTTCCGGTCCGCGAAGGGGGTGTTCCGGGCCTTGGAGGCGAACTGCTCCGGGTCGATGGTCCACTCCTCCTCCGGGTCGAAAATCGTGATGTCGGCGTCGCTGCCCAGGGACAGCCGCCCCTTGGTGCCCAGGCGGAGAATGGAGGCGGGGTTATAGGTCATGCGGCGGATCAGGTCGGGCAGCTTCATCCGCCCGGTGTGGTAAAGCTCCGTCAGGGCAATGGCCAGAGAGGTCTCCAGCCCGATCATGCCGCTGGGGGCCTGGGCCAGGGGACGGGCCTTCTCCTCGGCGGAGTGGGGGGCGTGGTCGGTGGCGATGGCGTCGATGGTGCCGTCCTTCAGGCCCGCGATGATGCCCTTGATGTCCTTAGCGGTGCGCAGAGGGGGGTTGATCCGGGCCAGCGCCCCCCGGGTGAGGATCTCATCCTCGGTGAGGGTGAAGTACTGAGGGCAGGTCTCGCAGGTGAGGGCCACCCCCCGCTTCTTCATCCGGCGGATGATGTCCACCGACTTGGCGGTGGACACATGGCAGATGTGGACATGGGCGCCGGTCTCCTCCGCCAGCATGGCGTCCCGCATGACCACGATCTCCTCCGCGATGGCGGGGCGGCCCTCCATCCACAGCTGGCGGGAGACGCTCCCCTCATTCACCGCCCGGTTGCCCACCATGGAGGTGTCCTCACAGTGGCACAGGATGGGCAGCTCCACCCGCTTGGCGTGGATCAGGGCGTCCCGCATCAGATTGGCGTTGTCCACATTGCAGCCGTCGTCGGACAGGGCGGCGGCGCCGGCCTTTTTCAACGCGTCCGCGTCGGTGAGCTCTTCCCCCCGCAGGCCCATGGAGACCGCGCCCACAGGATAGACATGGACCCCGTTGGCCTGGCCGGCCTTCTCGCGGATATACTGGATCTGCTCCGGGCTGTCCACCACCGGATCGGTGTTGGCCATACAGGCCAAGGAGGTCACTCCCCCCCGGGCAGCGGCGGCCGTTCCGGTAAAGATGTCCTCTTTATAGGTCAGGCCCGGGTCCCGGAGATGGACGTGCAGGTCCACCAGCCCGGGACAGACCACCAGCCCGGTGGCATCGATCACCCGGTCAGCCTCCGTCTGAATGTCCTTCTCCAGCTGGAGCACCTTTCCATTCTCGACGTACAGGTCCAGAATGGAGACTGTCCCATTCACCGGGTCCACCACCCGGCCGTTCTGAATCAGAAGTTTCATTGCATGGTTCCTCCAAAAATAGGCAGGGCCAATCGGCCCGTGTGGTAAAACGAAAGGGCTGCCGCAAAAATGGGCAAACTCCGTTACGTTAAATTATAGCGGAACCAGCAGGATTTAGCAACGCATTTTTCCGCAGAAGGGGAAAGAATAAAAAGGAACCGGCTGTATCCCGCTCCGGGGCGGCCGGCGGAACAGATAAACAGCAGGACATGACGCAAAAGGAGTGAGCAGAGCATGAACGGAACTGGATGCGGCTGCGGGCGGTTTTTTGCCGGAATGGCGGCCGGTCTGGCAGCGGGCACGGCCATCGGCATGACCATGGCCCCCTCCCGCCGGGAGATCAAGCGGGCCGCCCACCGGGCGGCCAAGTCGGTGTCTGACGCGGTGGAGACCCTGACCGACGCCATGGGAATGTGATCCCATGACCGGCCCCGGCGGGGCGGGTCCGCCCACTCCGCCGGGGCTGCCAGCTTTATGGGCGCCGGGCTTTGAGCCGAAATGGGGCAGATCCCACCCTTTTCCGGCGTCAAAAGGAGCTTTTCATAGATTTTTTCAGAAATCCAAAGCATTTTGTCCCCCGATGCAATCATTTTGTAACCACTTTTTCATTTCTATGTAATCGCTTTGACAAGAGAATGACAGTGGGACATGATATACTTAACCCATACCAGATAAGAAAGGAGGGGCCTGCTGTGAAAAAGCTTCTGGCTTCCCTGACCATCCTGACTATCCTCGCTCTCCCGCTTGGGAGCGCCGCCTCCGCGGAGCAGCAGACGCCCCCCATCGACCTCTCTGTGGAGGAGGTCCACGGCAACATCCCCGCCCAGGCCGATGCGGCCCAGGCCATGTATCCTGCGGTCCACTCCCTAGTGCTGGCCATGACGGAGAACGACCTGGAGTACGCGCCGGAGGACAGTGAATTTCTGTGGACCAGCCTGTACTATATGCTCAGCCTGTACGGCCAGATGGACGAGCGGGCGGAACTCACCGACGACACCCTGATCCTCCCCTCTGAGATGGTCCGGGACTACGCCGCGGCCCTCTACCCCCAGGTGGAGCAGCTGCCCGGCATCCCCGCCCCCATCTCCCAGCGGATCCGCTATCAGGCTTCTGACGACTCCTACCACCTCGCCCGCGGTGACGAGGGCCTGGCTGAAGTGGTCCTTCAGACCCCCATTACGCTGGCCAGCGGCGCCGTGATCCTCACCGGGCAGCTCAACGCCCTGGAGGACGGCAGCCTCCTGCGGGACTTCCAGGTCACGCTCAGCCCCCGGGACAGTATGTTCGGCTATGTGATCACCGATCTGACCTGATCCCACTTGATATTTCCGACATCCTCTTTGATTTTTGGCAGAAGGGCGCGCCTTATGGTGCGTCCTTCTGTCCTTTTCCTGTGCCCTGTGGGATCTTTTCCCCGCTCCCCTCATAGCCTGGTCTGTGGCCCATTCATCGGACACGATTTTAGAAAACCTTAATCTTCTCTTCAACGTTCTTTATACTCTGTCTGGTATCCTGAGTACAAAGAAAGGGGGGCGTTTTGATGTCCACTTCTCCTTCTGCCACACCCCAAAGCGCGCAGGACCGCTCCATTTACATCCTTCTCACCCGCTCCGGGACCTGGTTCTCCCGGCTCATCCACCTGGTCACCTCCGACTGTTATACCCATGCCTCCATCGGCCTGGACGGCCCCTCCGGGCCCTTTTACAGCTTCGCCCGCAAGTACGAGCACTTCGCCCTCCCCGCCGGCCTGGTGGAGGAGCGGCCGGGCGTCAGGAACCGGCGGATCCCCTGCTGTCTCTATGAACTGAAGGTCTCCGGCCCAGTCTACCGCCGTCTCCGGCGGCAGCTCTCCGGGATGTACCACCAGCGGGAGCGCTATCACTACAATCTGCTGGGCGCGCTGTCCTGCTATTTCAACCACCCGCTCCGCCGGAAGAACCACTATTTCTGCTCCCAGTTCGTGGCCACACTGCTGGAGGAGTGCGGCGCGGTGGAGCTTTGGAAAAACCCCGACCTGGTGCGCCCCGCCGACTTCTGCCGCCTGTCCGCCCTGCAAGCGGTCCACCAGGGCCCTCTGGACGGTCTGATGGCCGCCCCTACATAACATACAGCCCCCTCCGGAACATTTTGTACTCCGGAGGGGGCTGTATTTCGTTACATTCCTTCCTCTCCCCTGTCCGCGGCCCACTGCGGCCGGGTGAGGGCAAAAAAATGAGTCAGCCGCCGCTCTCCCAAAAGGGGCACGTCGGTCTCCCGGGAAAACTGATAGCGGAAGCCGCACTTCTCAATGACCCGGCGGGACCTGGCGTTTCCATCGTAGTGATTGCACCAGATGGTCTCCAGTCCCAGCTCCGTAAAGCCCCAGCGGATCAGAGCCCTGGACGCCTCCGGGATCAGACCTTGTCCCCAGAAGGCGGGGCTGAGGGCATAGCCCAGCTCATCGTCTGGACTTGGCAGCTCGTTTCGGTGCGCCCCCACAAAGCCGGCCGAGCCGATCACCCGGCCGCTCTCCCGGTCTGCCACCGCGAACACGTTGGGAGCCGAAAATACCGTCCGGATGATCTCCAGGCTGTTCTCCACGCTGGTGTGGGGCGGCCACCCCGCGATGGGCCCCACCCTGGGGTCCTTGGCATAGTCATACAGCTCCGCCGCGTCCCCCTCCCTGAAGGGCCGGAGCAGCAGCCGGGGCGTGGTCAATATGGTCATAGCGCCTCCCTTTGTAAAACAGGGCGGCCTTTCTGCGCGGATCCCATCCACACCGAAAAACCGCCCATCCTTAATTCCTAACTTCTAATTCCTAACTTTCCCAAGGCTCCCTGTGGGGCTGCCAGCCCTCCACCAGCGGGCCCAGCTGGCCGATGGTCCTGGGGGTGCAGACGGCGACCACATCGATGGTCTCTCCATAGTCCACCCGCTCCACCTTGGCCTCCTGGTACAGCCGGTCCAGCAGCCCGCCCTTGTCATAGGGCAGGTGGATGGTCACCCGCTTCACCCCGCTGTCCAGCCGCTGCCCAATGGCCTCCAGCAGGGCGGGGACCCCCTCGCCGGTGCGGGCGGAGATGGAGACGATGTTCTCCCCATGGGGACGGATCTCTCCCGTCCACAGGTCGCACTTGTTGAACACCTCCAGCCTGGGGGTCTGGTCGGCCCCCAGCTCGTGGATGAGCTGATCCACCACCGCCGCCTGCTCCCGCCACTCGGGGTTGGACGCGTCGATGACATGGAGCAGCAGGTCGGCAAAGGAGAGCTCCTCCAGAGTGGCCTTGAAGGCCTCCACCAGATGGTGGGGCAGCTTGCGGATAAAGCCCACCGTATCGGACAGGAGCACCGTGCAGGTGTCCGAGATCTCCAGGGTGCGGGTGGTGGTGTCCAGGGTGTCGAACAGCCGGTTGTTGGCCGGGATCTCCGCCCCGGTCAGCTTGTTCAGCAACGTGGATTTGCCCGCGTTGGTATAGCCCACGATGGCCACCACCGGCACCTCGTTTTTGATCCGCCGCTCCCGCTGGGTGGCGCGCACCCGGCGCACGTCCCGCAGCTCGTCCTCCAGCTTGGCGATCTTTCTGTGGATATGCCGCCGGTCGGTCTCCAACTGGGTCTCGCCGGGGCCGCGGGTGCCGATGGCGCCCTCCTGCCGCTCCAGGTGGGTCCACATCCCCAGCAGCCGGGGCAGCAGATATTTATACTGGGCCAGCTCCACCTGGAGCCGCCCCTCCCGGGTGCGGGCCCGCTGGGCAAAGATGTCCAGGATCAGGGCGGAGCGGTCCATCACAGCCACCTTCAGCTCCTCGCTGAGTACCCGCTGCTGGGAGGGGGACAGGCTGTTGTCAAAGATCACCATATCCGCGTCCATCGCCCGGACCAGCTCCCGGACCTCCGCCACCTTGCCCTCGCCGATAAAGGTGCGGGGGTCGGGGCTGTCCTTGGACTGGAGGACGGTCCCCACGCACTCGCCCCCTGCCGTCTCCAGCAGGTCGGCCAGCTCCTCCATGGTCTCCTCTGTGGCGTTCTCCTCCACGGACAGCCGGTGGGCCCACAGGCCCACCAAAACCGCCCGGTTCTTCTTCACTTGTAAATCGTTCTGGGTCATACATCCTCCCACAGGATCTGATTTTTCGCGGCGGGGAGCGCCTGCTCCCGTCCACGGCCGCCTGTTATCTCTGGTACGCCTCCACGATCTCACCCAGATACATGATGTGGTAGTCCTGTCCCGGATACCACTTCTCCTTCACATCCTCTGGGATCCGGTCCGGATCCATGGGCTGAACGTACCGCTTGCGGCAGACCAGCACCAGCTGAGCCTGCTCAAAATAGGGCGCGCCGCACTCCGCCGTCTTGACGGTGAAGCCGCACTCCCGCACCTTATCCACCTCACGTCCGCTCTTGCCGCCGCACAGAGCCAGGGCCTTGCGGTATTCCTCCCCAAAGAACGCAAGCGTAAAGTACTCCTCCCGGTCCACAAACTCCCGGGTGTACCGCTGGGGACGGATATAGCAGGTGGCCGCCGGCGCGCCCCAGAACACCCCCAGACCGCCCCAGGAAGCGGTCATGGTGTTGCACCGCTCCGCCGTTCCGGCGGTGATGAGCATCCACTGCTCCCCGATCAGGGAAAATACGTTCTGTCCGATTTCTTTGGGGTCGATCCGTTTCAGCATAGCAAGTACCTCCTTCAATGTTCCTTCCAGCTTATTCCGAAAAGCGCTCCGGCAGTCTGGAGAGGCAAAAAATGACAAAAAGCCGCACCGAAACCTCGGTGCGGCTTTTGAGACGCAATCTTACTTCTTGTCCAGGCCAAACTTCTTGTTGAAGCGGCTGACACGTCCGCCGGTATCCACCATCTTCTGCTTACCGGTGTAGAAGGGGTGACACTTAGAGCACACTTCAACACGGATGTCCTGCTTGGTGGAACCAGTCTCGATCACGTTGCCGCAGGCGCACCGGATGGTGGTCTGCTGATAGTCGGGATGAATTCCTGCCTTCATTGTATCTTCACCTCTTTCTCCATGGAGGATCGTTTCGTAAACGCAACTGATATAATAGCACAGCTTCCTTGAAAATGCAAGTGTATTTTCTGATTTTTTTCAATTTTTCAACTTCATAGAAAAACGTGGCCGCAAAGTAAACTTTACGGCTACTCCCTTAGCAGGGGAGCCCCTTATAGCCACTTGGGTACTTCTGCATGGCTACAACTGACATCACATATCAGAACTGGATGAAAAAGTGGCGGAGAGAGTGGGATTCGAACCCACGGCTCTTGACGAGTCACCGGTTTTCAAGACCGGCTCCTTAAACCACTCGGACATCTCTCCTCATCTCATTGCAATCAGAGGCGAGTTATATATTACCATAGGACTTGCCTTCTGTCAAGCACTAAACTGTATTCTTTCCGATTTTCTTATTTTTACTCCTCCGCGCCAGCTGCCCGGTCTGTCTCCGCCCCTTAATAGGGACGGAGACAGACCGGCTGTATACAGATCACATCCCGCTCAGCTGTTCCTTCAGCTTGGCCACCAGTTCGGTGAGCTGGACGGAGCGCTCCTGCTCCGCCTTGACCACATGCTCCGGCGCCTTGTTCACAAAGCCCGGATTGGCCAGCTTGGCGTTGAGTTTCTCCAGCTCAGCGCTGTTTTTCTTCAGCTCCTTCTCCAAGCGGGCCTTCTCCTTCTCCAGGTCCACCAGCTCCGCCAGGGGCATAGACACCTGGGCGGCGTGGGTCACCACCGTGACCTGGCCGGCAGCCTCGGCGGCCTGGCCGGCGGGCACGATAGTCACTTCGCTGGCATAAGCCATCTTTTTCAGGAAGGGCACACCCAGCTGGAACACTGCCGCCTCATCGGTGGCCACGGTGAGGTGCGCCTTCTTGGAGGGGGGCACGTTCATCTCGCTGCGGCGGGTGCGGACGGCGCGGATGGCGTCCATGATGAGCTCCATAGCCTTCGCCTCGGTGGGGAAGTCCAGTTCCGCCTGATACTCGGGCCAGGTCTGGAGCATCAGGAAGGAGCCCTCCTCCACCCCGTCCTCGTGGGGCAGAGCCTGCCAGATCTCCTCCGTGATGAAGGGCATGAAGGGATGCAGCAGCTTGAGCATCTGGGTCAGGACATGACACAGCACCTGCTGGGCCCGGACCTTGCTGTCCCCGTCCTCACCCTGGAGGCGGGTCTTGGTCAGCTCGATATACCAGTCACAGTAGTCATCCCAGATGAAGTCGTAGATTTTCTGCGCCGCCACGCCCAGCTCATAGCGCTCCATGTTCTCCGTGATCTCCCGGACGGCGGTGTTCAGCTTGGAGAGGATCCACTTGTCCTCCAGCTCCAGCTTCTCCGGCAGGCGGCAGCAGTCGATGGTCAGGTTCATCATCAGGAAGCGGCTGGCGTTCCAGATCTTGTTGGCGAAGTTGCGCATGGCCTCGCAGCGCTCCGTGTAGAAGCGCATATCATTGCCGGGGCTGTTGCCGGTGACCAGATTGAAGCGCAGGGCGTCCGCGCCGTACTTGTCGGCGATCTCCAGGGGATCAATTCCGTTGCCCAGGGATTTGCTCATCTTCCGGCCCTTGTCGTCCCGGACCAGGCCGTGGATGAACACGGTGTGGAAGGGCGGCCGCTTGGTCTGCTCGCAGGCGGAGAAGATCATCCGGGCCACCCAGAAGAAGATGATGTCATAGCCGGTGACCAGTACGTCGGTGGGATAGAAGTAGTCCAGATCCTCCGTCTTTTCCGGCCAGCCCAGGGTGGAGAAGGGCCACAGGGCGCTGGAGAACCAGGTATCCAGCACATCGGGGTCCCGGGTGATGTTCTCAGATCCGCAGTGCTGGCACTGGGTGGGGTCCTCCCGGCTGACGGTCATCTTACCGCAGTCGGCACAGTACCACACAGGGATCTGATGGCCCCACCACAGCTGGCGGCTGATGCACCAGTCGTGGACGTTCTCCATCCAGTTCAGATAGGTCTTGGAGAAACGGTCGGGGACGAACTTGGTCTCCCCCTGCTCCACCACCCGGATGGCCTCCTCGGCCAGGGGCTTCATCTTGACGAACCACTGGGCGGAGATGATGGGCTCCACGTCGTTGTGACAGCGGTAGCAGGTGCCCACATTGTGGCTGTACGGCTCGGTCTTGACCAGATAGCCCTGCTCCTCCAAATCCTTTACGATGGCCTGGCGGCACTCATAGCGGTCCATGCCCTCGTACTTGCCGCCATTGGCGTTGACCACACCGTTGTCGTCCAGGACCCGGATGGTCTCCAGGTTGTGGCGCAGGCCAACCTCAAAGTCGTTGGGGTCGTGGGCGGGGGTCATCTTCACCGCGCCGGTGCCGAAGCCCAGCTCCACATACTCGTCGGCCACAATGGGGATCTCCCGGTTCATAATGGGCAGGATGCAGGTCTTGCCCACCAGGTGCTTAAAGCGTTCGTCCTCCGGGTTCACCGCCACGCCGGTGTCGCCCATCATAGTCTCAGGCCGGGTGGTAGCCACCACCAGGTCGCCGGAGCCGTCGGTCAGGGGATAGCGGATATACCACAGGTGGCCAGGCTTGTCCTGATACTCCACCTCCGCGTCGGAGAGGGCGGTGACGCAGTGGGGACACCAGTTGATGATCCGGCTGCCCTTATAGATAAGGCCCTTCTCATACAGCTCACAGAAGGTCTCCCGCACAGCCTTGGAGCAGCCCTCGTCCATGGTGAACCGGGCCCGGTCCCAGTCACAGGAGGCGCCCAGCTTCTTCTGCTGCTCCACGATGCGGTTG
>QFCF01002554.1_pt1 | contig 10078 bp, 10 predicted proteins | sample 5346961 | NCBI WGS metagenome assembly QFCF01 (sample SAMN09062253, study PRJNA434731) | Human gut metagenome, whole genome shotgun sequencing project. | reverse complement strand
GTGCTTGAACTAGGAAAACCGATGGCATAGACTATAAGCAGTCGAGGTCATCGGTTTTCTTGGCAAATATGAATTTTGAACTTTATTTTAGCAAAATACTATTTTCACTTTACACGGAAATAAAGTACGAAATTAGCCTTTTTTACCTAAAAATTTTTTTTACTTTTTGCCTTTTTTGCCCTTTACTCTTTTTCTCTCAGCTGCACCTTATTCCTTGCGCTTCGCCGCCGTTCATCCTCCAGCGCCGCATAATGCTTCTTCGTCGTATTGACATCACTGTGTCCCAAAACATCTGCGACGAGGTAAATATCGCCGGTTTCACGGTACAGATTCGTGCCGTAGGTGCTGCGGAGTTTATGTGGCGTGATCTTTTTAAGCGGTGTGACGAGCTGTGCGTATTTTTTGACCATTTTTTCCACGCTGCGTACGTTAATGCGCTTACGCTGCATGGAGAAGAAGAGTGCTTCTTCGCTGCCTTCCTCTGGGACAATATGTTCACGCTCGCTGAGATAGTCCTGAAGCGCATATTCTACCTCGGCACCAAAATATACGATGACTTCCTTTCCGCCTTTTCGATGAATCCTAAGACCACCGTTTCGGAAATCAACATCGTTGATATTCAGTCCGACACATTCTGATACACGAAGCCCCGTACCAAGCAGAAGCGTCATCATCGCCAGATCTCGCAGCTTGGTCTTTGCATGGTAGGCTTTCTGTTTTTCAGTCAGACATTCTCCATCCTCAACCTCATCCAGGAAACGCGCCACCTCGTCAACATCGAGGCGTATAATTTCTTTTTCATGAATCTTGGGAAGCTGCAGAAGAGAAGCGGGGTTATTCTGAATCCGCTCGGTCCGGTAAAAGTAGTTGTAAAAGCTCTTAACCGTCGAGACTTTCCGCATGATACCCCGCTCTGTATTCATCAGATCCTCTCGTTTTTCGGTCGAATAACATTTCAGATACTCCATATATTCTTCCAGATCCATCAATTTGATTTCATCCAGAAGAGAGAGCGGCAAATCGCGCAGCTTCTTTGATTTGAGCTCTGGATTTGCTTGTTTCAGAAAATCAAAAAATGTCTTTAAATCATAGGCATACGCAAGCCGGGTGCGCGCTGATGTACGAGGTTCAATGCCGCGGAAGAAATCGGTACAGAACGGTGGCAGTTCTTTCAGAATGCCTCGGATTCGTTTTGTGTTTTCGATGTCTTCCTGTTCGTGGTAGGAGAGTGCAGCCATATCACAATTCCTCCTTTGGTGATGATGAAAGGTCCGAATGTATCAAATTTTTCAGGTGTCGATCGGTCCGTTCCGGCCATCCGGGATTGTTTCCATCAATAATCGCATGGAAAAAGCGATCCTTTACCCCCGGTGAATCATGGTTGAGTTTCCTTGTTAATTGTTTCACATACTCGCGTTTTGTTTTTCCATCTACGGGACATGGATTTTTACAGACAGGAAGATGATATTTGTTTTTAAATCCGATCACATCGGCTTCCTGGACATACATCAGCGGACGGATCAGCGTCAATCCCGTTTTGTCCAAATGGGTTTTCGGCGAGAAGGAATAGAAACGCCCCTCATAAATCAAGGATAAAAGCATGGTTTCGATCAGATCGTCACGGTGATGTGCATAGGCGATTTTATTACAGCCAAGTTTCAGAGCCGCTTCATTTAAAGCGCCTTTTCGCATCTTGGCACAGAGCGCACATGGATTGGATTCCTGACGGGTTTCAAAGAGAATCTTGCCGATTTCCGTCGGAACGACCGTGTAGGGCACGTTTAATTCATCACAAAGCTCCTGAACCGGTTTTAAATCAAATGCAGCCGCATCCGATGAAAGCGTCGGCGACAACCGGTTCGAAACCTCCGGAGAAAGTGCCTGAAAGCCCAGATCAACTGTAATAGCACAAAGTTCAAATGGTTCCGGGTAAAACCGACGAAGCCCCTGTAAAGCATATAAAAGTGTCAGGCTGTCTTTACCGCCAGAAATACCGATAGCTATTTTATCGCCGGATTGAATCAGACGATAGTCATCAACCGCCTGGCGGGTTAAACTTAGAAGACGTTGAAGTTTCATGAGAACATCCTTTCAAATATAACGAATGAATAGTTTAGCAAATAGATTGAGTGCATACACATATTTACATTTCAAACTATTCGATAAAGTAGGCTTTCACGAATAGTTTTGTCCATTACCCTATCATACCATGTTTCCCTTTATTTGTAAATAAATCATTTTACGAATTATTCAATATCGCATTTCAGCATAAAAACAAACCTAAACACAAAATGGATGGATGCCGCCTTTGCCATTTACCAGCAAACACTCCAGCAAAAAACAAAGGCAACATCCATCCAGCTCAAAATCCCTTATGACTAATTCATATTCATTTTATTCTTTATTCACTTCTTAATCCAAAAACGCCCGGTAATACGGCCAGACCGTATGGACCTTTCCGACCGTTACATTGCTTGCACTGCCGGATTCATGTACGCCCAGTATGGTTCCGTCTGCGTTCCAGCCTAAAAACATTACAACGTGCGAATTACCGCCAAGCTGGACAAGCAAGTCGCCCGGCTGAAGCTCTGCGCTGTTGAGCGCCCGTCCTGTCCGCACAATCTCGTAGGTGCTGGCGGCACCCATTCTATTGCCAAGCGCGGTCCAGTATACCCAGTTGACCCATCCAGAACAGTCAAGCCCTGACAAAATCCGTCCCTTGTAATCCGGGCTTGTCACGCTGGCAAAATGATTGCCGGAAAGTCCTGCTGTACTCGGTTTTCCTCCATAATAATATGGAATCTTGCCAACGGAATTGAGCGCGCATGTGATGACGGCACGCCGCTCCGGTGATAAATCCTCTGGAAGTAAATCCAGGTAAGACGCAATTTCTGCCGGTGTCAGCGGATTCCCGAGTGCAAACTCTGAACTGACAAGCCCGTACATTTCCTGCCAATCCTGAGCAGCGAGTGTCTGGGCGGCTGTCTGTTTTTCTTCCGTCCAACCCTGCCAGTTCCCGACAGCCTGATTTCCCGTTCCATCGAGTGCAAACAGATTATGCTTCTCTTTCAGACCAGTTGTCTTAACGGTAACGGTCAGATCAACATGTCCCGGGCAATATTTTCCGTTTTCATTTAATGTAACTGCCGCAGCGCTCTCCGCACTGAGTGTCGCCTCTGACGGGGACGCAGCCGCTTTTGATTCGGCTGCCTGCTCCTGTGTGGAAGCCCCCGGTCCCTGTGCCGGTTTGACATAATTATTTGCTGTGGATGCCGCCTCGCTCTCCGTTAACGGCTCTTCTGCCGCTGTCTGACTGTCTCCTGCGCCCTGGGCATCTAAAGCCTCCGAGGATGCCTCTCCTGCTGCACTGCCGCTCTCCACACGTGTGCTCTTCAGTTCTTCTGTCGCCGGCTCGTCCGGCAGTTCTGTACAGCCCTCACAGTAATACACATTGCTAATGCTCACGTGGTACTGGTGGGAACTGGTCCAGAGCTGATTGATATAGGTATTGAACAGGTCTGTATTTTTCCAGTCCAGGCTGTATGTATATACATTTGCCATGGACAAAATATCGGTCGCATTGGATGCCAGGGACGTCGGCTTTCCGTCTCCGTCGCATATCTGGAAACGGATATTTTTCCAAGTTGGAACTACCCAGCTCGCCGGGTCCTGCGCGTTATGCTCTGGATTGGAGGGATCATAGCTGCCGAGTACCTGCGCAGCTGGCAGCCCCATTTTCTGGGAAGCTGTAAGCGGTGTCGTCTGGATCCACCCGTAGATCTCCGATATCCACTGTGCATCCCGCGTTCCAAGCGCTTCGTACATTTTCGCGCCCCAGGTATCTTCTGTCCCCATACTCCGGAATCGTTTTGCAAGTTTATACCATGGAAGAGACTCAAATGCCGCCAATGGATCAGACAGATCAACAGCGCTCTCTTCCGTCCGGAGCGCCATCAGGTTATACTCCGTTTCCGACGGAACATATTCTTCCGAGTCTGCCCCCAGACCATTTAAAAACCGGGATGCCATGTGAATTGGGTGTACCATTTTCTTCATCAGACGGTCGCAGAAGGATTCGTCTGTATCATTTTGTGTCTCCTGGTCTAAAATCCCATCTGCAATCACAACTTTATCAGCAGGCACACCGACTGATAAATCCACCTCCGGGCGCACTGCTTCGGCAATCCCGCACAACAAAATACCCGATGCCGCCATGAGCGCCGTTCGGATTATATAAGAATGTCTTTCTTTCATCATCATTTTCTTCATATATCTACATTCAAAATCTCAAGTAACTATTTTGTTTTTATACCCCAACGCAATCTTATCTTCAAAGCATCCAGGCGCAAAAAACCGGTGCGTCCTTTCTGATTCTTCACCAGAAATTCAAACACACCGGTTTTAATTATACTTTTATGCGTTCTCGTTTACCTTAAGAAATTCTTGTTTCTTTTTGGCGAATTCCTTAATAATTTCTACGGCACCGTCGATGCCTACGACACTGCTGTTGATGCAGAGGTTATAGCTCTTGGAACTGCCCCAGCGTTTGCTGGAATAATAGTTATAATAACCAGAACGCTGCTTATCGGTCTTGATCATCACATCTTTTGCCTTATCGCGGGTAATATTGTGACGTTTCATCAATTCCTGAATCTTCACTTCCTCATCTGCACAGATGAAAACAGACACTACGTTCGGATAATCTGCCAGCGCATAGTCCGCACACCGTCCTACAATGACACAGGATTCTTCATCTGCCAGTTTCTTGATCGTGTCAAACTGTGCCAGGAAAATCTTGTGGTTGATCGGCATATCCATATAAGCCGATGTATTATAACCCATCGAATAGGTGTCCATTACCAGTGAATATAAGAAGCTGTTGGTTGGTTTCTCATCATGCGTCTTAAAAAGCTCTTCACAGAGACCGCTGTTCTTCGCTGCCAGTGCAAGAAGCTCTTTATCATAGCACTTGATTCCCAATGATTCCGCCAGTTTTCGTCCAATCGCTCTTCCGGAGCTGCCGCATTCGCGACCGATTGTAATTACTAAATTTTTTTTCATGTCTCCCTCAACTCCTTTCAAGTTCTGCCTTTATTATAACACAAGCTATCTGAAAAGTCATCATTTATTCGGAATAAAAGGTATTTCTTAGCGATACAGAAATAAACTATCTGAAAAGAATGTGTATACGAATCAGAACGATCTTACTATTCACGTTACTTTTACTTTCCAGCTTTTTTTCGCAGCTTCTCCAGCAGTTCTTCAAAATACGCTGGCAGCGGCGCAGAAAACTCCACATACTCCCCGGTCCGCGGATGGATAAAGCCTAAGACTCCCGCATGCAGGGTCTGCCCTTCCAGTGAAAATGGCTGCCGCGCCGGACCGTACACCTCATCGCCCAGAAGCGGATGACCGATGCTTGCCATATGGACGCGGATCTGGTGTGTGCGTCCCGTCTCCAGGCGGCACTCGATAAATGTATACGCCCCGAAGCGTTCCAGTACGCAGTAATGCGTGATCGCATCGCGCCCCTGTTTGGAGTGGATGCTCATTTTCTTGCGATCCGTCGGATGACGCCCGATCGGTGCATGAACAGTGCCCTCATCCTCGCGCAGATTGCCAAATACAATGGCATAATACACGCGGGTGATCGAATGCACCTTGAGCTGTTCTGCAAGTGAATTGTGGGCGAAATCATTCTTGCACACCACCAGCACACCGGTCGTGTTCATATCGATCCGGTGGACGATCCCAGGGCGCATGACTCCGTTGATGCCGGAGAGCTGATCCTTGCAATGGTACATCAGCGCATTGACCAGAGTCCCCGTATAATGCCCTGCCGCCGGATGGACAACCATCCCCTTCGGCTTATTGACTAAAATTATATCCGAATCTTCATACAAAATGTCCAACGGGATATTTTCCGCCTCGATCGCCGCCTCCTGCGGTTTTGGAACTTCAAAGGCGATAGTTTCCCCACCATTTACCTTGAAACTGCTTTTAACCGCTTTTCCGTCTGCTGTCACGCTGCTCTCTTTCAGAAGTTTCTGCAAAAAGGAACGGGACAGATCCGGGCAGGCGTCCGCCAGAAATTTATCGATGCGGGTTCCAGCCGCCTCTTCTGGAACCAGATATTCCTGCATCATCGCCCCGACTCCTTTTTCGCACCTTTAAAAGAAAGAAATTCCAGTTCCTCATCCGAATAGAAGAAGAAAAACAGAAGGATCAGCGAGAAAGTCGCGATCACCACATAGCAGTCTGCCACATTAAAAATCGGGAAATCAATCAGCTTAAAATACAGGAAATCCACCACATATTTCTGTGTCAGACGGTCGATCATATTGCCAACTGCGCCTGATACGAGCAGAAACAAGCTGCACATCAGCGGCAGATACCGTTTCCCTGCCGGCATCCGGTAAACCGCCCACAACACTGCCAGAATGACTGCCGCTGCAATCAGGAAGAAGAATCCCTGCCGTCCCTGCAGCATTCCAAAAGCAGCGCCGCGGTTTTCAGAATAATAAAATTCAAACACACCCTTAATGATCACAAATGGCTTCTGCCCTTTCAGATGGACAACTGCCAGATGTTTTGTAAACTGATCCAGTCCGATGCTGACTCCCAGCCCGATAAAAAAGATAAAGAACTGTCGTAATTTCGTGTTCATGCACCTGATTCCTTTCCTGCTATTATACCAGCACCTGATCGAGTGCCTGTTTCATCTCGTCCTCGGTTACCGTGCGATCCACGTAGGCGTCGCCAATGGAATGAATAAGAATAAATTTGATGATGCCGGAATCCATCTTCTTGTCGTTCTTGGACGCTGCCACAATCGCATCTTTCTCAAGCCCGGATACCTGCGTACCGATATGGAATTCTCCCAGTGCTTCTTTGAAGCGGTTTGTTTCCTCCGGTTTGATCATGCCGCGGTTTTCCGACAGCTTCATCGCTGCCAGCGCGCCGAGTGCCACGCATTCACCGTGCAGAAGTTCAAAGTTTTTCAGCTTCTCGATCGCGTGTCCCAGCGTATGACCAAAGTTTAAGAGCATACGGTCGCCTTTTTCGGTCGGATCCTTCTCTACCACAGCACGCTTGATCTCATTGCTCCAGGTCACTGTTTTGCGGAGTGCATCCGGCTTTCGCGCCCAGATATCTGCCGCATTTTCAAGCAGCCACTCATAATATGCCGCATCCTTGATCAGACCATGTTTGATAACCTCGCCCATACCGGCGGAAAACTGGTTGTCCGGAAGCGTCTGAAGCGTATTGATATTGGTAAATACCAGCTTCGGCATATGAAACGCTCCAACCATATTTTTGTACGCGTCAAAATCAACGCCCGTCTTGCCGCCAATGCTGCTGTCCACCTGGGAAAGAAGCGTCGTCGGAATCTGCATGAAGGCAACGCCGCGCAGATAGGTCGCCGCCGCGAATCCGCAGAGATCGCCCACAACTCCGCCGCCGAGTGCTGCCAGCATATCGTTGCGGTCAAAATGGTTCAAAATCAGCGTCTCATATAAATCCCGGACGGTGTCGAGGTTTTTGTGCTCCTCGCCCGCCGGAAATACGAACGAAATTACCGTCTTGCAGCACGGCGCCAGAAGTTCTTTTACCTCATTCAGATATAATTTTTCTACGTTCGAATCCGTCACGATGCAGAGACGGCGGTTTGAAATGGAGAGTTTTTCGATTTCACCCGGAAGTGCCGAAAAATCTTCGGTCATCACAATATCATAGATCGGCTTCTCGTCCAGGTGAACGGTTACGCGATTCATTTTCTCATTCTTTACTTCTGTCATTTGTTTTCAGTCCTTTCTTTTTTACACATATTTATCCGCATAAACATACAGACGTCCCTTTTTCGACAATCCCCCGCTCCCGGCAAAGCGGAATTTTCCCATGCCGCGCACAGATACAATCTCGCCCTCTTTAAGCTGCACCGCCGGGGAAGTCACCTGTTTCCCGTCAATAAACACCTTTTCGCCCTCAATGAGCGGCAGTATCTTCGTGCGGGAGGATGAAAATACCATCGCGATCACACTGTCAAGACGCGGTGATGCAACGCTTCCACTCACGCGCTCCATCTTCGGTGTGATCGGCTCCGTCGCATCCGCCCTGCGGCAGATCACGGAGGTGTGGCGCACCATTGTGAGTTCCTGGCAAAGATAATCCGCCATCTTTTCCTGGCAGAAGACGCAGCAGCCATTTTCCTTCATCAGAATATCCCCGATGCAGCTGCGCTCAATCCCCAGGTTCATGAGCGCCCCGAGATAATCCCGGTGCGTCAGCGCCTCACTGTAACGCAGGTTTGCCGGAATGACCTCCAACACGGCAATCGGAAGTCCAAACTCCTCCTCATCATACGAAGCCAGAAAACAAAGAAGTTTGCGCTCTGCGCCCTCAAAGCCACCCGTCAGGCAAGTCCGCACCGGCGGCAGCGTCTTCTCGATCGAGTGAAAGATCGTCTGTTCATTTAACGACAAAAAGCCGGTACTTGTCTGTATATCGCGCTGATAACAGAGTCCGGCCAGTTCTATCATTCTCTTTTTTAAAAGCTGTTCTTCTTTTTCCTGCAGCATCGCGTGTTTCTACTCCTGTTCGAAAGTGCTTATATAAAGTGTGCTCCTACCGGAGAGCCTGTATACAATCAGAAATCACACAAATTTCCGATTGTATAATAAATACTCCCAGGTTCAGATATATAGCGAACCTGGGAGTATATCAGTATCAGAAGTGGAGATTCATCCCGGAAACATTCATGGAACCGTCTGCTAAGAGTTCGGGAAAGTCGCCGGACAGCTCAACCGATGACGGTGTCGCAATAAAGATGTAATTGGAAATCTTCTGGAGATTTCCATCCATCGAATAGGTTGCGCCACAGGTAAAATCAATGATACGCTGTGCAACCTCCATGTGGATTCCTTCCATATTTAAAACAACAGCTTTTCCAGCCAGCAGGTAATCGCAAATCTCTCTCGTATCCTCCATGGAAGTAGGTTTGATCAGAGATACTTCCATGCTGCGGCGCATCTGCACTACCTTGTTGTTAGAGGAACGTGGCAGAAAACGCGGCTTAGATTCCTCCTCGTGGCGGTAATCATCCATCTCTTCGTCCCTCTTGCCGAAAGAACGCTTCTTAATCACCGGTTTTTCTTCTTCGTAATCTTCCTCATCGAAGTAATCGTCATCATTCTCTGTGAGACGCATTGTATCCATTAATTTGTTCAGAATACTCATAACCCTATTTCTCTCCTATCTTTGCCCTGGTTCCAAAAATGCCCGTACCGACTCTTACCATAGTTGCACCTTCTTCAATCGCTGTCTGATAGTCTCCGGTCATTCCCATCGAAAGGACATTCATAGTAACATTATCAATGTTTTTCCGTTTCATGTCAACATATAATTCATATAATTTTTTAAAAACACCACGATTTTCTTCCGAATTCTCCACAAATGGTGCAATCGTCATAAGTCCCTGTATGTGGACATGCGGGTACTTTGCAATTTCGCGTGCCGCTTCCTCGACTTCTTCCGGGGCAAAACCAAATTTGGACTCTTCTCCGGCGACATTGACCTCCAGAAGAATAGAAACGTCCAGATCACGTTTGACCGCTTCTTTTTCGATCTGCTCTGCCAGCCCCACCGTATCGACGGAGTGAATCAGAACTGCCTTGTCAATTACCTGACGGACTTTATTTTTCTGTAAATGTCCAATCATATGCCAACGGATATCAGACGGCAGCTGCGGTTCCTTCTCCAGCATCTCCTGCACCTTGTTTTCGCCGAAATCTCTGGCGCCGGCATCATATGCCTCTTGAAGCATCGGCACCGGTTTTGTCTTACTGACCGCGATCAGCGTAACATCCTCCACCTTCCGTCCGCTCCGCTCGCAGGCGTTCCGTATATTCTGACGTACTTCTTCTAACTGTTCCTGAACCATATGTGATACACCTTCCTTATCTCTATATTTTGGAAATATCATTACTGATATACGATCTGACCATCCGATACGGTACTGGCATCCAACACGATATGGTCATAAACCGATAATCCATATTTGGTTCCTTTTTCTACAATG
>QFCF01002541.1_pt1 | contig 10148 bp, 8 predicted proteins | sample 5346961 | NCBI WGS metagenome assembly QFCF01 (sample SAMN09062253, study PRJNA434731) | Human gut metagenome, whole genome shotgun sequencing project. | reverse complement strand
GTATGAGTGATGGGAAGCTTCAACTGTGTGATCCGGATCATTGTTATTCCTCCTTTGCTGCCCAGATACCGGCGGTAGCTCCACTTGACCATGCCCACTGCAGGTTGTATCCACCGCAGGTGCCGTCAATATCAAGGAGTTCTCCGGCAAAATAAAGGCCTTTATGAAGTCTGGATTCCATGGTTTTACTTTGAACTTCAGAAGTATCCACGCCGCCGGAACAAACCTGTGCCTGTTCGAAGGAAAGGCCGTTTTTTACCGTGAGACGAAAATCGGTGATCCCGCGGATAAGATCCTTCTGTGCACATAAAACACGGATCAGTTTTTCAGGAAAAAGTCCGATGAGAAGTTCTTTTTCTGTTTTGTAAGGACAGGCTGTTTTTCTCTGTTCCAGGTATTCTTCCAGCTCTTTCCGGTTCAGTTCCGGAAAAAAATTTATGGAAAGCTCCACATTTTTGTTTTCATGGACGGCACGGATAGCATAGCGGGAAATCTGGAATACCGGGATCCCGGATACACCGTAATCGGTAAGCTGCAGTTCTCCCTGCTGGGAAACTGTCGGTGTGCCGTCTATATAAAGTGTTATCTTACCTTCTGTCCGTACACCACTCCAGCCGGAAAAAGAATTTCCCTTACATTTCAGAGCTGTCAAAGCTGGAAGGGGTTCGATCAGATGATGTCCGAGACTTTTTGCAATTTCATATCCGCTTTCGCAGGAACCTGCAACGGAAGACGCACGGGAACCATTTGCAAGGATCACGGCATCACCACTGTAGGTCCATCCGTCCGTATGGATCTTCCACTGTCCGTCTGCAAAAGACACGCCGGTAACGGTCTGATTGGTTTTCAGCTTTACCTTCAGGCTGCGTGCCTTCATGACAAGAACATCTACCACACTCTGTGCCTGGTTGCTTCGGGGATAGATCCATCCGCTGCGGTCTGTGGTACAGATTCCCAGTTCCTGAAAGAATTTCAGAGTTTTTTCCACAGGAAACTGTGCCAGGGCATCTTTGGCAAATTCAGGATGAGATCCCCGGTAAGCGTTTTCATCCTGATTCAGGTTCGTCATATTACAACGGCCGTTTCCCGTAGCACAGATTTTTTTGCCGGGACGGTCATTTTGTTCCAGAACCGTAACTGCAGCTCCGTATACAGCAGCCTGAATAGCTGCCATAAGACCGGAAGCCCCGGCTCCTATGACAAAGATCTGTTTTTTTAAGTCCGGTCCTTCGGATTTTTTCATAATCTCACAAGTTCCTTATCAACCATATACTGAAGAGATTTCAGGATTCCCAGCTTTGCATGCTCCCAGGTGAGACCACCCTGGAAATAAACTGCATAAGGCGGTTTCATAGGACCATCGGCAGAAAGCTCGATGGAAGAACCCTGGATGAAAGCCCCTGCTGCCATGATCACCTGGCTGTCATATCCCGGCATATCCCACGGCTCCGGTGTTACAAAGCTGTCTACCGGTGCAGCAGCCTGGATACCCTGGCAGAATGCTACAAGACCCTCCGGTGTTCCGAGAGTGACCGCCTGGATGATATCCTGACGTGGTTCTGTGCTGTTCGGTACCACCGGGAAACCAAGTTTTTCGTAAATGTTTGCTGCAAAAACGGCGCCTTTTAAAGCTCCTTTGGTAACCATCGGTGCAAGGAAAAATCCCTGGTACAGAGAACGGTTTACACCAAGGGTTGCCCCCACTTCCATGCCCAGTCCCGGGCAGGTCATACGGTAGGAAGCGTTTTCCACACAGTCTTTTCTTCCGGCGATATATCCGCCGATAGGGGCAAGACCGCCGCCTGGATTTTTGATCAGGGAACCCACCATGATATCTGCACCTACATCACTTGGCTCTATGGTATCTACGAACTCACCGTAGCAGTTATCTACCATGCAGATCACATCCGGTTTGATCTTCTTTACAAAAGCGATCAGCTCACCGATCTGTTTTACAGAGAAGGAAGGACGAGTCTGATAGCCTTTGGAACGCTGGATGGTTACCAGCTTTGTTTTTTCATTGACTGCTTTTCTGATGTTTTCATAATCAAAGGTACCATCCTCGAGAAGATCCACCTGACGATATTTTACGCCATATTCCGCAAGGGAACCATTGGACGGGCGGATACCGATCACTTCTTCCAGGGTATCGTAAGGCTTTCCTACAGGGGAAAGAAGCTCGTCACCGGGGCGCAGGTTTCCGAAGAGAGCAATGGCAAGTGCATGAGTTCCACAGGTGATCTGCGGGCGTACCAGGCAGGCTTCTGTGTGGAAGGTATCGGCATAAACCTGCTCCAGAGTTTCGCGGCCAAGGTCGTTGTAGCCATAACCGGAGGAAGCTCCGAAACAGGCCTCACTGACACGGTTCTTCTGCATGGCGCGGATAACCTTCATCTGGTTGTATTCTGCAGTCTTATCAAATTTCTCAAAACGTTCTTTCAGGGAATCTTCCACAGATTTACCGAAATCGTAAACTGCAGAAGAGATTCCAAGCTGTGCATATAATTCTTTCATGATCATTTTTCCTTTTTTATTTTATTTGGCAGGGAGGATTCCCTTTTCCCTGCATACAGAAAGCATGTAGGAAAGGATCCTGCTGTCATCGTAATCAAAGTTATCTTTATCTACCCAGGTTACTTCGCCTTCTCTGCGGAACCAGGTAAGCTGACGTTTGGCAAAGTGTCTGGTGTCACGTTTCAGGACCCTTACGGCTTCCTCATAAGAATAGTTTCCGTCCATCCAGTCCAGGATTTCCTTATAGCCAAGCCCCTGCATGGAAACCATTCCCCTGTGGCAGCCCATCTCCCGAAGCTTTTTAACTTCTTCTGTCAGACCGTTTTTCAGCATTTCGTCCACTCTTGTGTCAATGCGTTCATAGAGAAGTGGGCGTGGTGCGTTCAGGACGAAATAAGCCAGTGCATAGGGACTGGTATGCTCCTTCTGTTCTTCATTATGTTCGGAGATCCTGGTACCGTTCTGTTTATAAAATTCCAGGGCACGGATCACCCGCTTGACATTGTTCTCATGGATATCTTCGGCTGACTTGGGATCGACCTTGGCAAGCATGTCATGGAGAAATGCAGGCCCCTTCTGCTCTGCCAGCTCTTCCAGCTCCCTGCGGTAATGTTCATCCTGGTCGGAGCTGGTAAAATCAATATCTCTGGTCACAGACTGAATATAAAATCCTGTGCCACCTACCAGGATCGGAATCCGGCCTTTGTCATAAATTTTGTCCATGGCATCTTTTGCCATCTGCTGAAAAAGGACAATGTTAAAATCTTCTGTTGGCTCCAGTACATCCACCAGATGATGTGGGACGCCATCCATTTCTTCCGGCGTGATCTTGGCGGAACCGATATCCATATGGCGGTAAACCTGCATGGAATCCGCGGAAATGATCTCTCCGTTTACTGCTTTTGCAAGTGCAATGGAAAGCTTTGTTTTTCCCACGGCAGTAGGTCCGGTAAGCACGATAAGAGGTTTTTTCATAGATTTTCTCCGTTTATGATAGGTATCTTACACGATACGTTTAAATTTTTTTTCAATCTCTGTCTTACTCATGGCAATGATGGTTGGCCTTCCATGAGGACAGTTATAAGGATTTTCCAGTGTCAGAAGTTCATCGATCAGCTTGTCGGCTTCCTGGGGTGACATGGAATGATTGCCTTTTACAGCAGCTTTGCAGGCCATAGTTGCAAGCCTTGCGGTAAACAGTTCAAATGCATCTTTGGAGCCGTCTGCAGTGAGATGGTCCAGCATTTCCAGAAACAGCTCTTCCTCTGTCATTCCCAGAAGACTGGATGGCACCGCACTGATACTGTACTCTCTTCCCCCAAAAGGTTCGATCTCAAAACCGAAATCCCGAAAATATTTTTCGTTTGCTTTTAACAGGTTTTCTTCCTCAAGGCTGAGTGAAACGATCAGCGGAGGGCTTACGTACTGAGACTGGATATTCTGAGACTGGAACAGCTTTACGAACCGCTCATAATATACTTTTTCATGGGCCGCATGCTGGTCAATGATATAAAAATTATCTTCGAACTGTACCAGCCAGTAGGTGTCAAACAGCTGTCCGATCAGCCTGTGGCGGCTTCTGGATTCCGGGGCAAGAAGCCGTTCTTCGAAAAGTTCCAGCTGTTTTGGCGTTTCCTGTTCCAGGGATTTGATCGGCTCGCTGTTTATCTCAGGAGATGTCGATTCGGCAGGTTTTTCAGATATCACTTCTGGATCAGCTGTTTCTACAGCGGAAGTCTCTTTTTTTCCGTCCTTCAGTGTGCCGGAAAACATTTCCTCTTCTTCTTTTGTAAAGGGCTGAGATCTATATACGGGATTTTCCCGCAGAGAACCCATATGCCTGTATTTATCTGTAAAAGAATCTGAAGAACTGTGAGCTGTTTCAGCTGAGCCATAGGAGGCTGTACTATTTGTCAACTTATTATAAGGTATCGATGAAACCGGCGATGTATGTACTTCAGAAGCTGTCGGTGCAATATGGGAAGCTATATTCGCCGTCCGGTTCTGGTGTCCGTACATCTCCTGCCGTCTTTTTACCTCGAAAGGTTCCGGAACATTTCCTGGCTTCATCTGCTCGTTGTGAGATGTCGGTTCGTCTTTTCCCACAGATACCTGCGGGATTAGTTCTCTGTGAGTCAGTACCTTACGAACAGTTTCATAGATAGCCGTATAAACTTCGGTTTCTCTGGCAAAACGCACTTCTCTTTTTGCCGGATGTACATTAACGTCCAGGTCATTACCATCCATTTCGATCCGAAGGGAAACAAATGGAAATTTATGCTGCATGACCAGTCCTTTATACCCATCCTCAATAGCCTTGGTAATGATCTTGTTTTTTACATACCGGCCATTGATATAATAATTCTCAAAAGTGCGGTTTCCTCTGGAAATCTCCGGTTTTCCCACAAAGCCTTCGATCTTCATAAAATCATTTTCATAGGAGACTTCCAGAAGTGCTTTGGCGATCTCCCGTCCGTAAACGCTGTAGATCACATCCTTTACGCTGTAATTTCCGGAACTGGAAAGTTTCACCTGACGATTCTGGATATATTTAAAGGAAATTTCCGGATGGGAAAGCGCCAGCTGTTCCATCAGCGTATTGATGTAACCGGCTTCTGTCATGTCGGATTTCAGAAATTTGCTTCTTGCAGGTGTGTTGTAAAAAAGGTTCCGGATCAGGAAGGTGGTTCCCTCCGGTGCGCCCATCTCCTCCAAAGACTGTTCTTTTCCACCTTCGATCACATAGCGGGTACCGCTGATGGCAGAAGGAGTTTTTGTGATCAGTTCTACCTGGGAAACTGCGGCAATACTGGAAAGAGCCTCGCCACGAAAGCCCAGGGAGGCAATATGTGTCAGGTCTTCCACTTTTTCAATCTTGCTTGTAGCATGACGTAGAAAAGCAAGGGGAACCTGTTCTGCTTCCATTCCGGAGCCGTTATCTGTGATACGGATCAGCTTTTTTCCACCATCTGTGATCTCTACTGTGATGGCGGTAGCTCCTCCGTCAATAGCATTTTCCACAAGTTCTTTTACAACAGAAGAAGGCCGCTCCACAACTTCACCTGCTGCGATCTTATCAATGGTATTCTGGTCTAAAACTGCAATTTTTCTCAAGGTATCACCACCGGTTCTTTATTTTGTTCTGCAGATTATAGAGAATATTCAGGGCCTCCATTGGAGTCAGGTTGCCAATCTCCAGGCCTTTGATCTCTTCGATGATATCATTATCCTGCACCGTGTCAAAGAGTGACATCTGTGCCATATCCACCTGATCATAGGTGATCTTCTGTTTCTTTTTCGGAGCAGTCAGGTCTTTTACCGCTGCGGTGATATCTGCGTCACTGAGCTCTTCCACAAGTTCCTTGGCACGCTGGATCACGGAATCCGGAACACCGGCAAGCTTGGCCACCTGGATACCATAACTCTTGTCAGCGCCACCTTTTACGATCTTACGAAGAAATACGATATCGTCACCCTTTTCTTTGACAGCAATACAGTAATTGTTGACACCGGAAAGTTTTCCCTCCAGTTCGGTAAGCTCATGATAATGGGTCGCAAATAAGGTTTTGGCACCGCAGAGCTTGGTATTGCTGATATGTTCGATCACTGCCCAGGCAATGGAGAGGCCGTCAAAAGTACTGGTTCCACGTCCGATCTCATCCAGGATCAGAAGGCTACGGGAAGTGGCATTGCGAAGAATATTGGCAACCTCCGTCATTTCCACCATAAAGGTACTTTGTCCGCTTGCAAGGTCATCAGATGCACCTACACGGGTGAAGATCCGGTCAACCACACCGATGTTTGCACTGTCTGCCGGAACAAAGCTTCCGATCTGTGCCATCAGTACGATCAGGGCTGTCTGGCGCATATATGTGGATTTTCCGGCCATGTTTGGTCCTGTGATAATGGAGATCCGTTTTTTGTGGTTGTCAAGATACGTATCGTTTGGAATGAACATATCATTTTCGATCATCTGCTCCACAACCGGATGACGGCCGTTTCGGATATCAATGAGGCCTGTCTCATTGATCTTTGGCCGGACGAAATTATTCCTCTGGGCAACCAGTGCAAGAGAAGCGAAAACATCCAGTGCAGCCACTGCTTTTGCAGTGCGCTGGATACGGACAACTTCCGCTCCAACCTGATCACGGATACTGGAAAACAGTTCAAATTCCAGCGCATAAAGCTTATCCTCAGCTCCAAGGATCAGATCTTCCAGATCTTTCAGTTCCTGAGTGATATAACGCTCTGCATTGGTAAGGGTCTGTTTGCGGATATAATCCTCCGGCACAAGATCTTTGAAAGTATTGGTAACTTCCAGAGAATAACCAAATACACGATTGTACTTGATCTTCAGGCTTTTGATACCGGTACGTTCCCTCTCTCTTGCCTCCAGCTCAGAAAGCCATTTCTTTCCATCTGTCCGGGAACGGCGGAATTTATCTACATCTTCATTATATCCTTCCCGGATAATGCCACCGTCTTTCTGGGCAAGAGGCGGATCATCGGTGATAGAGTTCCGGATCAGCGAGGTAATGTCTGTCAGAGGATCCATATCTTCGTTGATCTTAGTAAGCAGTGGAGATTTGAATTCTGCCAGGACCTGTTTTATATAAGGAAGCATTTCCAGAGAAGAGGCAAAAGAAACCAGATCTCTCGGATTAGCGGATTTGTAACTGATACGGCTGATCAGACGTTCCAGATCATAGATCGGGTTTAAATATTCCCGGATCTCATCCCGTTCCATGGGTTTTTCATTCAGTTCTTCCAGAGCACCCAGTCTCTTTTCGATTTCCTCTGCATCGATCAGAGGCTGTTCCACATAAGACCGAAGTGTTCTGGCTCCCATAGCTGTTTTGGTCTTGTCCAGTACCCAGAGAAGAGAACCTCTTTTCTGTTTTTCGCGCATGGTTTCCACAAGCTCCAGATTACGACGGCTGGAGCTGTCGATAAGCATGTATTTCTCGGCAGAGTAAGGGCGGATACTTGCCATATGGGAAAGTGCTGTTTTCTGTGTTTCTTTCAGATACAGGAACAGAGCACCGGAAGCGATGATCCCGCTGTCGTAGTCACCAATTCCTAACCCCTCCAGATTTCCCACATGGAAATGTTCTTTTAGAGTTTTCTGACACAGCTGATCGTCAAAGTACCAGGGATCCAGGGCGAATACGCAGATTCCAAGACGTCCTTTCAGATCCTCCACATCCACACCACTTAAAAGAAACGCATCGTTGCAGATGATCTCTGCAGGTGTGAATTTATTGATCTCATCCAGAAGTTTCTGAGGCTTATCCAGCTCTGTAAGAAAGCAGTCACCGGTTGTGATATCTGCAATAGCACAGCCAAAATGCTCTCCAATGGAGACAATGGACATCAGATAATTGTTTTTGGACTCGTCCAGTGACATGGTATCCAGAGTAGTTCCCGGTGTGACAATGCGGACAACCTCTCGTTTTACAAGACCCTTGGCTTTTTTCGGATCTTCTACCTGTTCGCAGATGGCAACCTTATAGCCCTTTTCGATCAGCCGGTTGATATAAGTTTCCGCAGCATGAAAAGGAACGCCACACATGGGCGCTCTCTCTTCCAGTCCGCAGTCTTTTCCTGTAAGTGTAATTTCCAGTTCCCTGGATGCAGTCAATGCATCCTCAAAGAACATTTCATAAAAATCGCCCAGACGGTAAAACAGGATACAGTCGCTGTACTCTTCTTTGGTCTTTACGTATTCTTTCATCATCGGTGATAATGTACTGGTATCAGCCGGAAACCCAGTGTTTATGCGGGTTTCAGATGCCTTATATTCTTTTTTGACCCACTTTTGACCCATTTTTTTCTCTTCTTCAGTGTTTCTTGCTTTTTCCAAATATTTAAACCTCTTCCTAAATTGTCATTTTATCAGTAAAATTAGCTTTCTTTTCCATACTTTTCTTCATACCGTTTGTATTCATCTTTTACATACCCCTGTTCAAGATGCGTATAATATTCTGTCATTTTCTGAGTAGAATGACCGCTGATTTTACCTACCGTAGCCGGTTTCATTCCAGATTGTATACATCTTGTTACAAAAGTATGACGAAAGCTATGTGGAGTTACATCTAACATTTCTGCTTCTCGACCTTCTTTTTCAGCCTCTAATGCTTCTTGCTTATTTACAATATTTTTGATTCGCTCACATTCATCTTCAGCATTGCCAGGAAGATAACTCATTCCTGTTGATGTTGTAAATATCAGTCCAGGATATTTTTTTAGAAGATCATTTCCAGTTCCCCATTTCTTGCCTAACACTTTTTTGTCCTGATTCTGTTTTTCTTTCCAGCTCAAAAAAGCTTCAATTGCAATATCTGGCAGCGGAATTATTCTGACACTTTTCTTTTTTTTCGGTGATGTAATCTGTGTAACATAATACGGCTCAACAAGTTTCTTTCCCTGCTTGTCATAATACAATTTGACTCTGTTTAGCGTTTTGTATACACGAAGATATTTTTCATCGAAATTGACATCTCTCCATTGTAAGGCAAGTACTTCGCCTATACGCATTCCCGTATGCATCAAAATCAAGAAAAGTTACTCATAACGGTCTCCTTTAATGGTTTCCAAAAAGCGATGGCTTTCGTCTGTACTAAGACAATTCTCTTTTACATCCAAAGCTTCTTCTGTAGGTTCTGCCAACACTTCTCCCGGTGTCTCAACGGAAAGCTTAACTTCTGCTGTAGGATCCGATGGAATCATTTTACTGGCTGCTGCCCTCTCAAACATTTGATGCACGACACTTAATGATTGCTTGATTGATGTAGGAGCGTATCCTTCATCCTCCAATTTTTTAATCATGTCAAGAATATGTGCCGGTTTGATATCTACCAGTTTCATGTAACCGATCTTCATAATTTCTTATCGTGGTTGCTTTAAGATTCCGAACCTTATAAAGTTCCATCCATTTCTCATACCATTTTGAAACGGACATACTCGAATCAAAGCCTGGAACACCTGGGAGAACCTCCGCTAAATACATGCTCCTTTGCTTTCTCACTTGCTGAAGATTTGTTCCATAGATAGAAAAAGGCGGTTTGCCAGAACCCTTAATTGTGATTCTGGCTTCATACCGCCCATCTTTTCTTTGTCGGATTCCCTTACCTATTTCTTTTCCTTTTAGATTTTTTCCCATAACATTACCATCCTTTTTCTAATAACAATAGATGATCATGCATGGCACTGGACTTAATTTTAACACAACCCCAAAAACCTTTCAAGACTGCCGATCTATCCATTTCTGAAATTTTTTCTTATCAATCAGGGTTCTTCGCCCAATTCGTACCATGAAGGTATTATTGTTCATAAGTGTTCGCATTGTTTTCTCAGAAAGCCCTGTCAGTTCACAGGCTTCCTTAACTGATATAAGAATCTTATCGTTATCTGCTGCCGGTTGTTTCTTTTTATGTATCATATATAATTACAGCCAATATCTGCAGGCAGATGATATTGGCTGTTCCTCCTCTCCTATGGATTCTATAAACGGACTTCCTGCGAGTCCCTGTGATTTTGTTTTATTTATTGTGCTGCTTTTTTACATAATATTCTACCGCTTCCTGTAAACTGCATCCGCTCCGACGACTTTTGCTTACTACACTGTTTTTGCT
>QFCF01002537.1_pt1 | contig 10169 bp, 10 predicted proteins | sample 5346961 | NCBI WGS metagenome assembly QFCF01 (sample SAMN09062253, study PRJNA434731) | Human gut metagenome, whole genome shotgun sequencing project. | reverse complement strand
TTTTGACGCGGGCGTCATTTTCAAAAACTAAACTGACATCATGCTTGCCATCCCAAACAAATTCCTGTTTGACCTTGTCCGGGTCCGGGCTGAGGGAGTAGCCAGAGGGCGGAGTCACCTCCGTTGCGGTATAGCTGCCAATGGGCATGGTGTCCCAGGGCACGTCGGTCAGGTAGCCGCCTATGCCGGTCGTATATGTGCCCGTAAAACTGTTATCCACACCATCAATGCGGATAACAGCGCCGGCAAGGCCCTTGGTGGGATCGTCCGCATCTACCTTACGGATGCTGCCATTTTCTGTGATGACAGGCGTATCCATGAAGGTGACGACCACCTCGGTGCCATTATCACGGGGAAGAACAACGTATTGGGGGCCGGCGTTGTCGATCTCGTAGCCCTCCGGGGCTTCCAGCTCTGTGATGGAATAAGTGCCTGCTTCCAGCGGGCCGACCGTGGCAGTTCCATCGCGGCCTGTCACAACCTCTTTAGAGTAAGTCCCGTTATTGGATTGAACAAGGAACTTTGCGCCAGCCAAACCCTTATTGGGATTGGTTGTGTCCACCTTTTTAATGGTCAGGTCATACTTTTCGCGGGTGATTGTAAGCCGGCCAACCAAGACGGCCTGTACATCATTGGCAGGATGATGGGAGGAACCGGGGCCTGCGTAATGGTACTCATAGACATCGCAGTCGCCCCAAACGCCCTGCTCACCAAGGCCGAGAATGTATAGTGCACGATCTCGGAAGGACCAACCCTCCAGTTCATCATCGATGCTCTTGAAGTTGGTCCCATTGATGTTGTTGTGGACGTACATGAGTTCTTCAGCACATGCTGTCGCAGGGTCAGAGAACAAGCCTTCCTTATAGCGCCAGACAATAGCCTGCACCCAGGCGTTCATCACCCAAACATAATCAGGGCCCCACGTCTCCGCGACACCGAGGGAAATGGCTTGATCCGTAAACACCCCGGAGGTGTGGCAATAGAAGTAGGCCATCATGTTCTTCACAGTAGGATCACTGATGGGCTCAGGCTTATCCCACTTATGGCCTTCCAGCGACCAGCCCATCCCTTTGCCCTTTTCAGAGCAAAAACCCATGACGCTATCGCCGTCATAGTCATATCGCATCTGGTGCATATAACAGACACCCAGCGCAGGAGACTCATAGTGGGTGCCGTTGTAGGTACAATTGGTCAGCTTGATTGTACTTGGGGTCGTTTCAGCAGCGAATGCTGCGGTCGGAAACAGGCCAAGCACACAGAGCAAGGCCAACAGCATTGAAAGGAGTCTGCTGCCAAGTTTGGTCATGCTTTTCATGTGAGTAGTGCTCCTTAATTCATAGAGTAGTAGTGTTTTAAGCCCCTCTCCAAGGGCTCTTCCAGAGCATTCGGGCACAAAAAAGGTCTCTCAGCATAGCTGAGAGACCTCGCTTTATGACGGATCATGCTCCATATGGATTATAGGTACCCGGCCTTCCTACGATTATATAGCAGTAGGTAACGCCATTCTCCCGTGCAACGCCTACCCCGATGGAATCACCATCAGAGACAGTCATTGTCCGGAAATGACCGGGCGAATTGACCCAGTTCTCCACCGCCTGCTCGGCAACATGATCACTGGGACAGAGTGTGAATACGGTCAGATTGATGCCAAAACCGTAAGGATAGCCGCTTCGAGCGACCGCCTCACACTCCTCCAGGTCATGATGCCAGGTGTAGTGCTTGTCCGCACACTCCTGAGCTGCGGCCATGAGCCTGTCATCAATTCGCAGGAACTGTGCTCCATGCTGCATCCGCACATCATTGATCCGCTCCACCATTTCAGTCCGGATAGTATCCAGATCGGTGTTGGGCAGAGAAGGCTGACCAGTATAGGGCTTGTCGCTCTCCACCTGTACGCAGTGCTTTTCGGTATCCCAGAAGACATTAAAATCTACTGCGTCTCCGATGTCACGGAGCATGACATAGTTGTTCCCATTGATCGCATAAGCGGTCATAGGGGTTTCTATGCCATCTACCAGGATCGTGTGGGTGCTGCGTTCTGCCATGATACCAGCAGCATAAGCGACAGACCCGCCAAAGAGGGTTGCTCCAATCAGGAGTCCGGCCATAAAGGTACCCATACGCTTCATTTTTCTCACCTCATCAAGTATTTCCAGCCACTCTCTCCGGGGTGATCCAATAGCGGATGATTTACTGCTTCAAGCAGTTCTGAAGGCCACGCAGGAAAATCTCTTCCTTCGAAAAAAGCTTGGCCCGCTCCAGCTCCTTGAACTGATCGAATGCGGACTGGGGCAGGTGGACTTTGACCATTTTCGTCGCGCCAGCGGTCATGGGCTTAGTCCGGTGCTCTCGGGAACGAGGCTTGTTGTTCTTCATGATGTACCTCCAAAACTATATCAATGAATCTCTACTGCCTGTACACACAGGCGGAGAGAGGGCTGGTTAGCTACGCAGGTGATCAGTGTGATCCGATTATCTCCCATCTCATTGGTATAGGAGTAATCAGTACTGGAAATCTTCCCAACAAAGGTCACTTCATAGGTCTTCGTGCCCTGGTTGGTCTCGTATTTCACCGTATCACCGACTTTGACGTGCTTCAGTTTCCCAAAATACGGGTGGTTGCCACGGTTGTGGCCAAATAGTGCGACATTGCCAAAATAGAGGCCAGAACCTTCATAGTGGCCAGCACCCTTGGACATGGAACTGTCCGTCGCGCCTTCATATACCTTGGCTTTCAGTCCGACACGGGAGATAGAGACAGTGCCAATACTTCCATCCGACTGAGTGAGGTCCGCAACGGTCAGTTCAGGTCGGTAAGTGATCTCAATATTGCTGCCGTGGCTGACAGCAGAAAAATCCGATTCAGGATAGCCACCGCCAGAGATCGTGTTCCCATGCTGGCCATACTGGAGGCCACTGGGTAGGTAGGGGTTATTGAGGGACTGTTCAAGAAATTCCTGGCTGAGCCCGTATTTGATTTCAGGAATATCATAGTCGATCTGATTATGCTCACCATAGTTATAGGCCGCATCATACCGATCTTCATAGTTTGTGCTATCGTAGTATTCCGGTTCCGGGTCAGTCTGAAAGAGTAGTCCGCAGCGCTGGCAGGGACTGCCACGCCGGATAGCACAGCAAGCGCCATGCAGAGGGTCGCTAACTTTTTCATGTATTTTCCTCCTCTAACGGTTCGTCATTCGAACTTCCAACATCGACTTTGAACCAGTACGGTCCATTAACTTCACCAACCGTGTGCTCGAAGATCGCATTGTAGTAGCGGATACTGATCTTCTTGCCAAAGAGTTTTCGTGCTACCCGCTCGTCCACTTCGATGGCAATCACGCCTTCTGGCACCTTCTTGAGTCTGTCGATGCGAAGCTCAGGCCGCTTCGCCTTGAGGAGGAATCGACCACACCGGTCATACTCCTTACCCTTGCCGGTCGCTTCATACACTGTTGTATTCTTACGAGTCAGCAGTACAATTAACAACAGACCGCCCATTGCCACAAGGCAGATGATTCCGATTAGCGGCAGGGTGCCGAGGGATTCGGATTCAGGCTGTACTGGGGTGCCAATGTAAGTTACGGTATACTGGATGCTGGATACACCGGAGGAAGAAACAGTTCCGGTATATTCGGCAGTGGTGATATAGCCTGTGGCTACTTTAGATGATGCGGTGCCAGAATAGGTTGCTACAGCGGTGTATGTGGCTGGAACCAGTTCATCTCCCACGAGGGCTGTACTCTCAACACTCCAGGTCACATTGGACAGGCTCAGAGTCCGGCCATTCTTCACAACTGTTTTATCAATATAGGTCGAGTCGTTCCGGTCAAGGCCAGTATAATTCTTGGTTGCTGTGACGGTATAACTACTTTGTTTATATCCGGCAGCTTCTGTCTTGATCGTGCTGTGATCGAGAGCCAATGTACCAGATGCGCGACCATCATCATACTCCATCGTAGGCTTCAGTTCTGCCAGGATGTCTTCCAGATCTTTTGAGCTGGTGGTGATGGTCACAGTCTCTGTGTGGCTATTCTGCTCATTGAAGGTCTGCTCCTCCTTAACGATGCTGCTGTATGCGTATAGGTAGCCATCATATTCGAAGTCAGGTTCCTCCAAACTGGATGGGTCTTGATCAGGGAGCAGTGTGTAAACTTTGATGGCTAACTGCTGGCCATTCAAATTCTGGTAAGTAACATCATCAGGGACAAAAGAGGCTGCACTGGCACTCACACACATTCCGAGGCTCAAGGCGAGCGCCAGTACCAATGCCGTTACTCGTTTCTTCATGATAGATTTTCCTTTCTCATATTCTCACTCTGTTGATTCCGGAGGCGCAGGATCAGGTGCCAGACATGAGCGGCCACGGCGATATTCAGCAATGCACTCACACAGGATCTCCATCAGTGAATCCTCATCTAAATGGTCATTCACCCAAATGCACTGGCGGTACATATAGATGCTGCTGCTATCTGTGAGGAAGATAGAGTGCCAACCCGTAAGTGATTCAGCATTCATCGCATTGGCTGACCGATACATATCCACCTCATTTTCCTTTGCAAAGAGGATCTTATCTGCAACGATGATGGACATGATCGGATAAGTGCGAATCATGGAGACCAGGACGACACACTCCGTTTCTTCATCCTTATGGATGGCAACGAAGGTATCGCCCTGCTCCTCCACAATATTCAGGCAAGCTCGAATGACATCCCGACAATGCTGCCTCAGCAACGCATTGTCGTTCATCATCAAACTCACCTCAATCTGGCATGGCGCTTAATGATGCGCGTGATCAGGCCAAATGCAATGCCTTGTTCCTCATCGACAGAGCGAACGAGAAAACTGACCGTATCCAATTTGCTGGGAAGCTCCTTGGTCCGATATGTCATGGTCTTTGCATTAGCCCCCGCTTGGAGACGAACGAAAATGAGTCTGCCAATCACATGGGTCACAACGCCATAATACGTTGAGCCAGGCGTCAGCTTCCGCAGGTTTGGAAGGTCCGGGTTCTCCATGCCACGTTTGACGGAGACCTGCACCTTATAGGTTTCGGCTTCCTCATCGAAGGAAACACCCTGGACACTGGCTACGACAATATCTCCCGTCGCATAGAGGTTCGAAATGTCAGAGAACCATTCCCAAGACAATTCGTTGGCTTCGATGGAGGTGTCTACCCCGAGAGCATCAACATAAATGCGATGCCCAGCAACACCGATGACGCGGCAGGCAATCAGGATGCCCTCCTTCACACGGCCAGAGGCGTAGTATCTCTGCTGGCGCTGCATAAGGGCTTCACGACGGCTGCCTACTGCGGCACGGTTCTTCAGATCGACACCGGAAAGCACGAAATCAACGGTTGCACCCAGAATACGGCTGAGTCGAAGTCGGAAGTTCAGGGGAGGCTTGGTATTGATCGGCCAATCATCCATGAACATCTCATGTCCGGGGATCACAATACGTACACCCTCATAGTCCACAACACAGATAGGATTGATCCCCTCTGCATTCTCCACGCCGCTTACCACTCCGGTCAGGACCAGATGCCTGTGTATGGCACCATTAAGGTAGTTCCATTTCACATCATCACTGTCCTGGGGAGTGAAGCCACGTTCTTGGTCAGAGAGTTCCAAAATGTTCTGGCTACGAGGTCTGGGGTTCCGTCTCTGTTCAGAGAGGTCTTGGCCATCCTGATTGGACTTCATGGTCGTGTTCTGATCCACGACAGAGTTGGTTCCAAAGTCCTTTTCAGACATTATGATCATCTTCCTTTCAGTTAAATCTCATCCAAATCAACTTCTCGACCGAGATTGGCATTTGTTGGAGGATGCAAGGTGGGTTCCAGTTTGCACCCAGCAGCAGCCTGTTTCTCATTGATAGAGTTGATTGAAATGGCAGGTGGGTTAGGCTCTAAAGTTTGAGCCCGACCGGATTTCTTCCAGTCGGGCTCGTGCAAGATTGCCTTGCTACTTTTGAGCTTTTTATAATCTGGATGGTTGGAGTAATCGAATCGTTTCGCTCGATACACTTTCTGGCCTCGAATAAAGACCAGCTCCTCATCCGTAGGTAAACGCATCACTTCATCAGGTGTCAGAAGTTGACGCCTTGCGAGGGTATTAGACTGCCTGAAGTTCGGCGTGTAGTTGGTAATGTGCATGGTGTTCAGGTCACGCATGGTGCCTTCCACCTCAACAGAGGCGATTCCGACCCGCTCACTGATCCATTCAGCAGTCAAATTGTCTGTACAGCCAAGGAAGATCGTAGTGTCGCAGGCACCGATGATCTCCTGCCATTGGTCATCAGGGTATCGGTTCCGCATTTGGCCGACATTCTGGAAGAATACAGCAACTGAGCAACCACGGGAGCGGATCGTGCTGCATTTCTTGGTGAAGTCCTTGATGAGGCAGCAGTTAGGAAACTCATCAAGAACAAAGCGCACTTTAGTCGGTAAACAGCCACCCTCGCTAAAGTTATCTGCATATCGAATCAACTTGATAAACAGAAAACTGAAGAATAGGGAGCTGAGGAATTCAAATGTATTATCTTGGTCGGATACGATGCAGAAATACGCACATTTCTGCTTGCCTGGGAGTTCTAGATCAATTTCGTTGAAGGAAGTGATATTACGTACTTCCTTCGCCTGCATGACTTGGAGTTTGCTTCCTAAGCCGATGATCACACTGGATCGGACGGTTTCGCTTGATTGCAAGAATAAAGCGTAAGGGGCGAAGGCTGGCGAAGGCGGCATAACTTCACCTGTGTATTTATTGACATGCTCTCTTCGTATGCTATTCATGATTTTGGATAAGCCGCGCTCACTTTCATTGCATAGGAGATCATATACCTGACCCAAGTTGCGTTTTTCTGGCGGTAATTCCTGCGAAACATAAAGCACTAGGGCCTTGAGCAGGTTGAGTTCTGCATTGAACCAAAATGCCTCAGTTGAATCACCACTCGTACTCTTGAGCACAATGTCTGCAAAGGTCTGCGCCATCAGTTCACTGCCTCCGACTTCTTCCAGGCAGTTCCACGAGTCGCTATGGTCCATCTGGATAAGGTTGAATACCCGAACTGTATAGCCCTGTTCTCTGAGATACTGGCTCATGGATTCATAGATTTCAGATTTCGGATCTGTAACAATCAAACTGTCCCCACGCTTGGCTGCTTGAAGGATTAGATTGCGCGTTACGGAACGAGATTTACCCGTTCCTGATGCACCACAAATTGCGATATTGGAATTGAGTCTGGTCTTCGGGGGAAGTGTGAATACTCTGTTCTTTGATACCATGCCGAGGATGTCTTGGCTGGTCTGACTGGGAGGTCGAATATCAAAACAAGCATCCGCCTCTCGCTTATCCATGAATGCAGCTGTGCCATGACTGCCAGAATGGGAGATCGTCAGATTTCGCTCACTGTCGGTCGTTCCCGAGTTGTCCCAACCTATTCGAAAGCCAAACACAATCAAAACTGCGATTCCGACTACTATCACGCTAAGAGCAATGAGGCCTTCGGGAAATGTGAATACTGCGGCAGTGATTTCATCTAACTCAAGGGAAGGTAAGCCTGGCGAGGTACGGTAGTCGCTCCCCGCCGCCTTCCAGGCTGCAATATTGATGATAAATTGTGCAAGTATCCCGGTCAGATAGAATAGCACTGGAAGTAGGATAAGAATGCTCAATGCCGTTGTGAGTTTCTTTTTCATTGAACTCACCTCACGACACTGACCGAACCTCAACCATAGGACCTAGAATCGATTGGATTGCATCAGTCTGATAATCGAGGCAGATAAGAATTGGGCTTTCTTTGAATCCGTAGGGGGCTAAGTCCATATTGAGCAGTGCCAGTAAATCGCACTGATAATTCAGTGTAACCGGTCGCCGGCCATCCTTGGTCACCGCATCATACTCACGGGTTTTGGTTTCCGGTTGCCTGTAATTTGATAGGATCTCAATGTCCATTCTGTGCTTCTCTTCTGGATCGACGATCATCTTCAGTAGTTGATCTCCCAGAAGTGAATTGACCAAATAATAACAGTGTTCAAAATAGTCGGACACTACAAAGTACCTGCGGCGGCCCTTTCCGCCAGGGTGTCGCGCAATCTTGCGTGCAACGGACATATTCGATCCGATGATAACTTGGCTGAGAGTTTGCTGTGGGAAGCCTCTCGCTTCGAGTAGGGTTTGAATCGCACCGCAGGTATTTTCCTCGATCCCTTGCATCCAGTACATCCTGCTATGCCCCGTGAAGTACAGGCAATAGCATTCCTTACCTCGTACGATGACACCTAAAATGCGAGAAGTCTTCGCAACAGATTCTGGATCATACTCCTGTATGGATTGTCGGATCTCCCATGCAGAATAGAAGTAGATTCCACTGTAATCACCAGTATTCTGTGAATGGGACTGATCCTTGAACAGCAGGGAAGGCTTGGCGTCTGGCAAGATTGCAGCACCTGAGTTGTAGGCCATAACCAGTGCATAAGCTAACGCATGGTATCGCATAATCTTCTCCGCTGATAGGTGGCCTGCCGGCATCTGGTCACGCTTGGCATAGATGTAGGTAAGAGAGTTGGGATCTGCAATGGCGATATAATCTATACCTTTGGAGGTCAATCGCAATGAACGAAGAATTCGTCCTCGATATGTGCAGCGATTCACCACCACATAACCCAACTCTATCGCTCGATACATCACATGCCGATTCCACTCAGGATGTCCACCGATCCGTACAGCCAACTGAGATGGGAACTCAATACAGTAACCAACAAACCAAAGGAATTCGAGCATTCTATCACTCTTACAAGTAATCATTTCATCACCTCCAATCCGCTCAGAACAGTCTGCTTAGAGGCTGCCGGCATAAATGCTTACACCGACTGATAAGAAGTTCCATTTGCTCTTGCACAAAAACACCCCGCTTTTTTGTATGGCGATTTCCATACCGAAAAGCGGGGCTCTTAGAGCCAGTTTTCAAATTGCCTCATTTAGATACCAATTTCTGAGGGCATTTTTTTGTAGATTTAGGTATTGCTTTTGATGTGGTCTTTTGCCCAAATAGAGAGCGTTTCCGGTTGCATCAAGTAGAATTGGGTACAGTCCCGCTCACCCATTTTTGTGGTCTGGAGAACAGAACAGAGCAACCCGCTGTCGTTGGTCAGTAGGATCGACTCAATGACATCCAGATACCGCTTCGTTTCAATGTTATCGTAATCTCTGACACGCCGGATTCCCAGCGATTCATCATACATATGGACGATGCAGATTCCGCAGTTACGAAACCGCTCCATCGGATTCTCACGCTGGAATTGGATCAGGCAGTGACGGAGTGGTCTGGTAATATAGGCCAGATTATCCCGCTGGTTCCGGGATGGAAGTATGGCTGGAACAGTGATTTTGAGCCATTTTTCCTCCTCAACCACGCCGATCCCCATTGCAGAAACAACGGTATCATAAATGGGTTCGGAACTTTTCCCAAGCACCCGACCAGCCAAGTGCCGGAGCTGCACAGCATTTTCCTCTGTACTGCGGACGAGGCTATATAGTTTTGTCTTGGGGTCATACTGCGGGTTATCTGCCGCATTGTGGGATAGTGCAAATAGTTCCGTGGAGATTGCATCAAAGTCAGAGGCGATCTCCATCATATTCATTACGTATTTCTGATTCATTTTTGCTTACCTCACAGTTCATAAGCGCCTATTACGCCATTTTCATCGACTAAAAGTGCAATATCGTTCTGGATTCTTCGCTCAATATCATTGAGCAAAGTTAGATCTCTGGTAACTAGGAAGCGGACGGACTGCTCTGGCAGTTCGTCCGCTTTCTCATTGATTATAGCAATATTCATACTCGAAACAGGAATCAGGTCATATTCTTTTGTTTTTGTGCTGATCGTGAGCAGTGTAGGCCGCTCTGCTGCACAGAAATCCAAGATACGATTCTTGATTCGAATAAAGGCCCAAAAGCACATTACACTCTCCATCTGATTGTATTTCTCCAAGGAGTACCGGCTGGTAGACAGGTATTTGGCGTCTGAGGTGCGATACACCAAGCCTTCACTGCTCAGCCGCGTCATGATCCTCCCGTATTTTGCAGCGGGAAGATAGGAGAATAGTTCCCGCATCTGCCGTTCCTCAACGACACCAAAAATGGCGAGGATTTTTGTGATATAGG
>QFCF01002525.1_pt1 | contig 10227 bp, 8 predicted proteins | sample 5346961 | NCBI WGS metagenome assembly QFCF01 (sample SAMN09062253, study PRJNA434731) | Human gut metagenome, whole genome shotgun sequencing project. | reverse complement strand
GTTCGAGCCTCGTCGGCCGCTCCACTTTTGACCACCCTTCGGGGTGGTTTTTTTGTGCCGAAATCTCACCAAAATAGTGCATACCTCGACTTTTGCCCATTGACAGAGGCACTTTTATAACAGTATACTTAAACTGTTCTTTTGCGAAAGCGGAAGAACGATTTGCGGTATAGTATTAAAAGGAGTGCGGAATCATGAAAAACTCGAACAGTAAAACCTTCGTTGCCGTCGGCATCGGCGCAGCCCTGTTCTTTGTTCTGGGGCGCTTTGTCGCTATCCCCAGCCCGGTGCCCAACACCAACATCAGCCTGCAGTACGCGGTGCTCGGTCTGCTGGCCGCTATGTACGGCCCTGTGGCCGGCGCCCTGATCGGCTTCATCGGCCATGCCCTCATCGACCTGTCCTGGGGCGGCATCCCGTGGTGGAGCTGGGTCATCGCCTCCGCCTTCACCGGCGTGGTCGTCGGCCTGTTTGCCAAGAAGCTGAATGTGCAGGAGGGCGACTTCAACAAGCGTAAGGTCGCCACCTTCGCCATCGCCAATGTCGTGGCCCATGCCATTGCCTGGATCGTCGTTGCGCCTGTGCTGGACATCCTGATCTACGCCGAGCCCGCCAAAAAGGTCTTTGCACAGGGTGCGTTTGCCGCTGTGTCCAACATCATCACGGCTGTCGTCGTCGGCGGCCTGCTGATTCTGGCCTACACCAAGACCATCGCCAAGAAGGGTTCTCTGGACAAAGAGTGATCCGCTGTTAAACCCGTATGCCTTCCCACAAACGCGGGAAGGCATTTTGCTGTTCCACCACAATTTCCCCTGCGAGGTGCCGTATGGCTGAAACGAGAACCCCGATCATATCCTTTAAAAATTTTTCCTTCCAATATCGCGCCCAGAAGCAGCCCACGCTGCATGACATCAATCTGGACATCTACCCCGGGGAGCGCGTGCTGATCGCCGGGCCGTCCGGCAGCGGCAAGTCCACGCTGGCGGCCTGCATCAACGGCCTGAACCCGTTCTCCTACCCCGGCGAGTGCACGGGCACGCTGACTGTGGACGGCGTGGACGCGCCCCACAGCAGTATTTTTGAGCTGGCGGGCCACGTCGGCACGGTGCTGCAGGACCCGGACGGCCAGTTCATCGGCCTGACGGTGGGGGAGGACATCGCCTTTGCGCTGGAAAACAGCTGCACCCCGCAGGACGAAATGCACGAGATCACCCGCCGCGCCGCCGAGCTGGTCGGCATCGAGAACCACCTCGACTACGCTCCGCACGAGCTTTCCGGCGGCCAGAAGCAGCGCGTCAGCCTCGCGGGCGTCATGGTCGACGAGGTGAAGATTTTACTGTTTGATGAGCCGCTGGCAAACCTTGACCCGGCCACGGGCAAGCAGGCCATTGAGCTGATCGACTCGATCCAGCAAAAGACCGACACGACGGTCCTCATCATTGAGCACCGCCTTGAGGACGTGCTCTGGCGCAGCGTGGATCGCATTGTGCTGGTCAACGAGGGCCGCATCCTGGCCGACCTGCGCCCCGACGAGCTGCTGTCCGGCGCACTGCTGGCAGAAAACGGCATCCGTGAGCCGCTTTACGTCACGGCTATGCGGTATGCGGGCATTGACATCACGCCCGCCAAGCACCCCGCCCACGTTGACTCCGTCGTGCTGGATGACGCCGATACCGAGAAGCTGCGTGCCTGGTTCCGTGCCGAGCCGCTGCCCGCGGCCAAGCCTGCCCCGACCCCGCTGCTGGAGGTCAAGGGCCTGTCCTTCGGCTACAGCAAGGACCAGCACACCCTGTCCGACGTGAGCTTCACGATTGGAAAAGGGGAGATGGTCAGCATCGTGGGCCGCAACGGCGCGGGCAAGTCAACGCTCTCCAAGCTGATCTGCGGCTTTGAGACGCCCGACAGTGGTGAAATTTTCTTTGACGGAAAAGACCTGAAAGACGAAACCATCCGCCGCCGCGCCAGGCATATCGGCTATGTCATGCAGAACCCGAACCAGATGATCTCCAAGACGATGATCTTTGACGAGGTCGCGCTGGGCCTGCAGGGCAGCGGCCTGACCGATGCTGAGATTCGCGCCAGGGTCGAGGACACGCTGAAGGTCTGCGGCTTGTACCCGTTCCGCAACTGGCCCATCTCGGCGCTGAGCTTCGGCCAGAAAAAGCGCGTGACCATCGCCAGCGTGCTGGTGCAGGACCCTGAGCTTATCATTCTGGACGAGCCGACGGCGGGCCAGGATTTCCGACATTACACCGATATTATGGAGTTTCTGCGCGGGCTGAACGCCAAGGGTGTGACCGTGGTCATGATCACCCACGACATGCACCTGATGCTGGAATACACGCCGCGGGCGCTGGCCTTTTGCGACGGGCGGCTCATTGCGGACCGCAGCGCGGCGGCCATCCTCTGTGACCCGGCGCTGATCGAGCAGGCGGCCTTGAAGGAGACGAGCCTTTACACGCTGGCCAACCGCTGCGGCATTACGCCCGCCGAGAAATTTGTGGAGCGCTTTATCGCGGCAGACAGGGAGGTGCGCGCCGATGGCTGCTAATACCGTTTTGAACTATATACCGCGCAAAAGCGTGGTACACGACCTGACCGGCACGACAAAGCTGGCGTTCTTTCTGCTGTTTACCTTCGCCAGCATGATCACCTACAACACCTGGGTGCTGCTGGGGCTGATGGCCGTCAGTCTTGCGGTGTTCAGGCTCAGCCACATCAAGCTGCGCGAGGTTCGTTTCATGCTGGTCTTTATGCTGGTGTTCCTCGTGCTGAACGACCTGTTCATCTTTCTGTTCGACCCGAACCAGGGCACGGCGCTCTACGGCACCCGCACGGTGCTTTGCCATCTGTTCTGGCGGTACGACCTGACCGCCGAGCAGCTGTTTTACATGTTCAACATCTCGCTGAAATATTTTGTCGCGCTGCCGGTGGCCATTCTGTTCATCTCGGCCACGAACCCCAGTGAGTTCGCCGCCAGTCTGAACAGCATCGGCATCTCATACAAGGTCGGCTATTCCGTCGCCATTGCGCTGCGGTACATTCCGGATATTCAGCGCGATTACCACAGCATCAGCCAGGCACAGCAGGCCCGCGGCGTCGAGCTGGGCCGCAGCGAGCCGTTCTTCAAGCGCCTGAAGAACTCGGTCAGCATCCTGCTGCCGCTGATTCTGACGAGCTTGAACCGCATCGACACGATCTCCAACGCCATGGAGCTGCGCGGCTTCGGCAAGCATGACAAGCGTACCTGGTACACCCGCCGCCCCTTTGCCCGCCGCGATTTTATCGCGCTGGCAGTCGGCGTCGTGCTGCTGCTCATCAGCCTGACCGTGACGATCAGGTTTGGACGGTTTTATAATCCGTTTGTGTAAAAAACGAAAATTGCGCCCCTGCGGCATAACTCCGCAGGGGCGCATTCTATATATGGGCCCATGCCCGTTTGCGGTGGCGGAAGCTTTCCCGGGCGGATATGGAATCCGCCCCTACGGTAGGGGTCGGCGTCCGCGACGACCCGGGCCGTTTGTCGCTGCCGAGAAGCTCCTGCGGGCGAACAATGTTCGCCCCTACAACCCCGCCCCAAAAACAACAGCCGCCCGCTCAGGTTTGACGCCTGAGAGGGCGGCTGTATTTCTATCAAATGATTACTGCATCAGCCCACACACCAGCTGTGCATAGGCAACGGGGTCCTCAATGGGCAGACCGGCGATCAGCAGGGCTTGGTCATAGAGCAGCTCAGCGTACTTGGCGACCTTGTCGGTGTCGCCTGCGGCGTGGGCAGCCTTCAGGGCGGCAAAGACCGTGTGGTTCGGGTTCAGCTCCAGCACCTTCGTGCTCTCGACGCCCTCTGCGTTGGGCATGCGGCGCAGTACCTTCTCCATCTCCATCGAGATACCGCCCTCGGCAGACAGGGTGACGGGGTGTTCCTGCAGGGTCGGATTGACCTTGACCTCCTTGACCTTGCCGTTCAGGTCCTTCTTGATTTCCTCAAACAGGTCCTTGTTCTCGGTCTCGGCAGCCTCGGCGGCCTTCTTCTCGTCCTCGGTCTCCAGACCCAGGTCACCGGAGTTGATGTTCTTAAACTCCTTCTCCTTGTAGTCGCGCATCATCTGCAGGCAGAACTCATCCACATCCTCGGTGCAGAGCAGCAGGTCGTAGCCCTTGCTCAACACCAGCTGGGCGTTGGGCAGCTTGCCCAGACGGTCTGTGTCGTCACCGGCGGCAAAGTAGATGCACTTCTGATCCTCGGGCATCTTCTCGACGTACTCGTCCAGCGTGACGAGCTTTTTCTCCTTGGCGGAGTAGAACATCAGCAGGTCGCCCAGCAGATCCTTGTGCATGCCGTAGTCGCCGTAGATGCCAAACTTGATCTGGCGGCCAAAGTTCTTCCAGAAGGTCTCATACTTCTCGCGGTCATTGACGAGCATCGCGTGCAGCTCGTTCTTGATCTTCTTTTCCAGAGAATTGCGCATCAGCTTGAGCTGGTTGTCCTTCTGCAGCGTCTCACGGCTGATGTTCAGACTCAGATCCTCGCTGTCCACAACACCCTTCACAAAGCTGAAATAATCCGGCAGCAGGTCGGCACACTTCTCCATGATCATAACGCCGGAGGCATACAGCGCCAGACCCTTCTCGTACTCCTTGGTGTAGTAGTCGTACGGGGTTGAGCCGGGGATGAACAGCAGCGCGGTGTAGGTCGCCGTACCCTCAGTGCGGCTGGTGATGACGCGCAGCGGGTCGGTGTAGTCCATGAACTTGTTCTTGTAGAACTCGTTGTAGTCCTCATCCTTGACCTCGTTCTTCGGGCGCTTCCAAATAGGCACCATGCTGTTCAGCGTTTCCAGCTCGGTGTAGGTCTCGTACTCGGGCTTGTAGTCGTCGCCCGCGTCCTCCGGCTTCGGCTTCTGGCGGGATTTCTCGCGGTACATCGTGATGGGGAAGCGGATGTAGTCGCTGTACTTCTTGACGAGGTTTGCAAGCTCGTAATCCTCGAGGTACTCGCTGTACTTGTCGGTATCGGTGTCGTCCTTCAGCACCAGAATGATCTCGGTGCCGACGTCCTCCTTGTCAGCCTCGGTCAGGGTGTAGCCCTCGACGCCGGTGGACTCCCACTTCCAGGCCGTGTCAGCGCCCTGTGCGCGGGAGATGACGGTGACCTTTTTGGCCACCATGAACGCGGAATAGAAGCCGACGCCGAACTGACCGATGATGTCGATGTTATCGCTCTGGTTCTCGGTCTTGAAGTCAAGGGAGCCGGACCTGGCAATCGTGCCGAGGTTCTTCTCCAGCTCATCCTTCGTCATGCCGATGCCGTTATCGGTGATAGTCAGCGTGCGGCTGTCCTTGTCGGGCTGGATGTGGATTTTCAGGTCGTCCTTCGTGATGCCGATGGACGTGTCGGTCAGGCTCTTGAAGTAGCGTTTGTCGCAGGCGTCCGATGCGTTGGAGATCAGCTCACGCAGGAAGATCTCGCGGTTTGTATAGATAGAATTGATCATCAGGTCAAGCAGCTTTTTGCTCTCGGCCTTAAACTGACGCATAGCCATGGTAGAAAACCTCACTTTATACAAATGAAATTAGCACTCGTTTATTTCAACTGCTAAAGCTAGTTTAGCACTCTTTTTAATAAAGTGCAACCCTTGCGCAGCATTTTAACAAAAAATTTAAATTCAGGACTTTTCAAACGTGGGAATTTGCGGTATGCTAACAATGTATAAGGTATTCTGTTAAACAGCGCGGTAGGGGCCGGGCATGCCCGGCCCGCGGGCTTGCCCGTGAATGTCTGCCTGCGTACAGCTGCGGGCCGCATATAGGCGGCCCCTACGCCCTGCCGACAAAAAACGATCCCTTACCATAGAAATACTATAGAAAGAAGAATCCATCATGCAAATATACACCCACACTCTCCCCGGCGGCGCACAGCTCATCGGGTATCTGCGCGATAGGACCGTCGAGATGCCTGCCTTCAACACCCGTCCGGCCATTCTCATCCTGCCGGGAGGCGGCTACGCCTGGTGCAGCAAGCGCGAGGCCGACCCCGTTGCCATGCAGTTTCTGCAGGCTGGCTACAACGTCTTTACCCTCTATTACACCTGCCGAAGTGACGAGACCGTGCCCGCGCTGCGTTGGCAGCCGCTGATCGACGCTGCCGGGGCGATCCTGCATATCCGCCGCAATGCAGAGCAGTTCGGCACCGACCCGGCGAAAATCGCCATCTGCGGCTTCTCGGCGGGCGGCCATCTGGCGGCGTCCACGGCCATCCTGTGGGACGCCGAGCCTGTGCAGACCGCCCTTGGCATCCACGGCACCGAGGCCCGCCCCGATGCCGTTGTGCTGGGCTATCCCGTCATCACGGCGGGGGAATACCGCCACGACGGCTCCATTGTCAACCTCTGCGGCGATGACGCCGACCCGCGCGCCACAATGAGCCTGGAAAACCAGGTCCGCGACGGTCTGCCGCCCTTCTTCGTCTGGCATACGGTGGAGGACCCGGCCGTCCCCGTGCAGAACTCTTTGATGCTTGCCGGTGCGCTGACAGCCCATAAGGTCCCGCTGGAGCTGCATCTTTTCGCCCACGACGGCCACGGCACAAGCACCTGCACGCGGGAGGTCAACACCCCCAACAAGCACAACAGCGCCTGGGTGGCCCTCTGCACGGACTGGCTGGCCGAAACCTTTGATTTTCACCTGTAACAGGAGATGACAAAGCATGAAAATCATGTTTTACGCGCTGCGCCCCTTTGATGAGCAGCAATACTGCGAGCCCTACAAAGCCCGCTACGGCATCGACTACACCGGCACGCCCGACGTGCCGCGCCCGGATAACCTGCATCTGGCCGAGGGCTGCGACGCCGTCAGCACGAATCCCTGCGAGATACGCCCTGAATATTTGCAGACATGGGCTGAAATGGGCGTCAAATATCTGCCCTGCCGCAGCATCGGCTATGATCATATCCCGCTGGACACCGCCAAAAAGCTGGGTCTGCGCATCAGCCACAGCCATTACCCGCCGGACGGCGTAGCCAACTATACGATCATGCTCATGCTGATGTGTACCCGCCGCATGAACGAAATCATGCTGCGCGCCAATGTGCAGGACTACTCGCTGCCCGGCAAGATGGGCCGCGATATTTCCGGCTGCACGGTGGGCGTCATCGGTACGGGCAAGATCGGCCAGACGGTCATCCGCCACCTGAGCGGCTTCGGCTGCAAAATTTTGGCCTACGACCTCTACCCGAACGACGCGGTCAGGCAGTACGCCGACTACGTCACGCTGGACGAGCTTTACGCGCAAAGTGACATTATCACGCTGCACACGAACGCCACGGCGGAAAACCACCACCTCATCAACGCCGGCGCCCTTGCAAAAATGAAAGACGGCGTGCTGCTCGTCAACACGGCGCGGGGCACGCTCATTGACCCCGACGCGCTGATCGCCGGGCTGGAAAGCGGCAAGATCGGCGGTGCGGGCCTCGACGTCATTGAGGATGAGACCGGTATTTACTATTACAACCGCATGGGGCAGGCCATCCCGAACCGCGAACTGAACCTGCTGCGCAGCTATCCCAATGTCATCGTCAGCCCGCACACGGCGTTTTACACCGACGTCAATGTCGCCAGCATGGTGCAGAGCCCGTTTGAGGCGCTGGACGCCTATGCCCACGGCCAGCCCTACGCCGGTGAGGTGCAGCTGTGATGCCAGCCGTTGAGCCGGGCCGCTGCGGCGAACACTGGGACGACTGCCCGCGGCTGGCGGCAGGGGACCGCTTTGACTTTGCCTGTGCGGGCTGCGGCGACTGCTGCCGCCAGAGGCGCGATCTGGTGCTGTCGGGGTATGACCTCTACCGCATTGCGCGGCGGCTTAGCTTGCCGCCCCGTATCGTGGCGGCGGCGTTCTGCAAAAGCTACCTTGCGCCTGAAAGCTGCCTGCCCGCCCTGCGCCTGACGCCGGACCCCAAAACCGGCAACTGCCGCTTTTTTGAGGGCAGCGCCTGCACCATCCACGCCGCGCGCCCGCTGGCCTGTGCGCTCTACCCGCTGGGGCAGAGCATCGACACGGTGACAGCGCAGACGGAATATTACGTCCAGACGCCGCTTTGCGGTGCACGGGCAGGGGAGGCACGGACGCTGCAGGACTATCTGCAGGATTCCGCCGTGCTGGACCGCGCGGGGGTGGATGCCCGCTGGGCCATCGTCTGCACGCAGCTTTCCCACAGGTTACAGGCCGCGGGCGGCGCGGATAACCCCCGCTTCTCCGCCGCTGTCAGGCGTATGGAGCGTGCTCTCTACTACGACTACGAGCTCGGCGACGACTTCTACCCGCAGTTTTGTCAAAACATAGAAATTTTAATGCCGCTTTTGGATAGGATGCTGTAACTGAATGGTTTGTAGGGGAGACATTCATGTCTCCCGTGCACCTTCCCACCGCCGCCAACGCCCCGGGAGAGACAAATCCCTCCCCTACAAAACAACAACAAAAGCGCTGTGACATTTTCAAACAGTCACAGCGCTTTTCCTATATTGCTTTGTAGGGGCCGCACATGTGCGGCCCGCAGCCTGAAGATAACCGCGCATCTGCGGGAAAGCCGCGGGCCGGGCATGCCCGGCCCCTACGTGTAAATCAGCAGATAAAGAATCCGCCTCTGCCGCCGCAGCAGCACCAGCTCAAAATATTGCACACCAATAAATACATCCAGAACGACAGACAGAAAGACCCCGGGCTGCCGCTGGGCTGGGCGTAGGGCTGCTGGTAGTTTGTGTAGCTGCGGCCCGGGCTTTGCAGCTGATCCAGCAGGTTTTGATAAGCGTAGTTGTTCGGCTCCATCGAGACCGCCGTCCGGGCCTCCTCCTGCGCGCGGATGTTGTTGCCAAGCCCCTGATTGGCCAGCGCGGCGTAGTAGTGCCACTGGGCCGTGCGGTTGGCAGTGGGGATGCCGTTCAGCGTGTTCATGGCCTCCTCATAGAAGCCGCTGCGGATGTAGTTTGCCGCGGCACGCAGCTCTGGGTCACCGGCAGCGCTGCCGTAGCTCTGCCGCCCGGACGAGCCGCTTGTGCTGTAATACCCAAACCCGAACGGTCCAAAGCCAAACCCGGCCCCGCTGAACGGGTCCTGATACTGCTGGCTGTAGCCGCTCTGGCTGCTGCCATAGCGCTGCCCGCCAGCACTGTAAGACGCCCCGCCGCCCTGCTTGATGCGCATGATCTCGCTGTAAGCGGCCTGTACCTCTTTAAAGTGCTCCTCCGCCGACGGGTCATCGGGGTGCAGGTCGGGGTGGTACTCCTTGCATTTTTTGCGGTAAGCTTTTTTAATCGTTTCGTCGTCGGCACTGGGGGTGATGCCCAATACACTGTATGGATCAGTCATGGCGCTTTGCCTCCCTGTGCTTGCGTACCAGCGCGTATTTGCTCCACACGCCGGAATAGATCGTGTTGTACAATAGCTTCCCCTCCGGGGTGTCCTTTAAAATTGGCAGCATCTCAAACTGCTGTGCGCAGCGGCCCATCTGCTGGGTCAAAAGCTCGTGGCAGCGCTGCTCATAGGCGGCGGGCGGCAGCTCGTCCGCCAGCTGCTGCAGGGCGTTGAACTGCCCGCGGCGGCTGTCCTTTTCCAGATCGTCGTAGGCGTCCATCAGGTAGATGAACGCCCCCAGCCCATTGCCCATGCCGCGCAGCGCCGGGGCCCAGATGTCGTCGCGGCAGGCGAACACCTCGCCCAGCAGTGCGCCAAAGGCGTTGCACAGCGCGTCCAAATCGTGGCTGCCGGCGCTTTCCAGCGCGTTCAGCCTGTCCAGCTGTGCGGCCATGGTCTGCAGCTGGCGCGGCCAGCGCTCCCGCAGGGCGGGCAGGCTTGGCTTCAGCTTTTGCGCCTGCGCCAGACTGGCGCGGCGGTGATCGTCCTGCCAGTCATCGAGAAAGTTGTAGTACGCCAGCGCGGCGGTCATGTCGGCGGCGTAGTCCAGCAGCTCGTTGTCTGCGCGGGGGCGTTTTTTCAGTGGGTGGGGCACGCAGCGGCCCTCGGAAAAGGCTGTGGGCGTGTCATACAGTGCTGTCAGCAGAATGGCGACAAACGCCATGTCATAGCTTAATGCCAACTGTCCGGTGCGTCCGTAGCGGCGGCCCAGCGTCCGGCACAGCCCGCAGTAGTAAGCCTGGTAGCGGTCCATCTCGGCGTCTGCCAGGCCCTTACGGTAAAGCGTAACATATCCGAACATCGCGCGTCAACTCTTTTTG
>QFCF01002516.1_pt1 | contig 10288 bp, 8 predicted proteins | sample 5346961 | NCBI WGS metagenome assembly QFCF01 (sample SAMN09062253, study PRJNA434731) | Human gut metagenome, whole genome shotgun sequencing project. | reverse complement strand
GCCTTCCGATATCAGTTTTTACTTAAATGATATTCATATTGGTGACTGGACCTCCCCCGGCGATTTTGGCGATGTGAAGGGTCTGTTGACACCGGACTGGTGGTATGCAAACTGGAACCAGTACGGATTGCTAAAACAACTTGTCATCAATCAAAAAGGTACCTATATCGACGGTCTCAAAATATCCGACGTTAAAATCGATGATTTCCATCTCAACTGCCACAGCAGCATCCGCTTCCGCCTGGCTGTGGAGGACGATGCCAGGCACGTCGGCGGACTTACGATCTTTGGAAAATCTTTTGGCAATTACAGCCAGGATATCAAAGTGAGTCTCGGGTACGCCCCGGTGGAGGAAATGAAGTAATATTACCGCAATAAAAAATGGTAACAGTCCGTCTGAACTGTCACCATTTTTTATATGGGCATTTTGATACGGCTGCCGCGGCGCGCAGCTCTACATAGCAGCCACACGCACCGCAAGTTCCCGCGTTTAAAAGTTCACAGGTTTTGCAGACAGTAAGCCGTCTCTCATACTCGCTCTCTGATACCTGATCTTCTTTTTTGATCGCCTCTTTATATTTCTCAATCATTTTTGCATCCGCTTCCGCCATTTCGCGCAGCAGACACTTTTTACAGATCTGTGCCATATGTCATCTCCGCCTGTAATTTTCGTTACTGTTCATATTTCCAGTATGACCAGCAGCTAATTTTCCCGCCATTTCTGACAGTTTTTTTCTTATTTTGCAAGACGCAGCTCGATCACACTGTTTGCCGGCATTGTGACATTCACGCCGTTTTCCGTCTCCTCATAGGCAGTAAAATCTTTTTCTGTCACGGTATCCGGTGCCTCAAATGTGTTATGTGCATGCATATCGGAATCGGTTACGATCTTTGCCTCAGTCACATGATAGCCACGGTTTGCAAGCTGGATCTCCACCTTTTCCGATGCCTCCACAGAGAGGTTGTTCATGGTGACGGTGATCACACCGTCTTTATCCATGGATACGGACTCTGTGATCTTCGGTACTTTCCACTCATCCGATCCGATCTCACCTGCCCCGGTCAAAGTGCTCTCTAACAGGTCTGCGCCCTGATGGTGGCGGTACATATGCATGACATGGTAGGTCGGTGTCTTTATCATCTGGCCGCCCTCTGTCAGAAGTACAGACTGTAAAACATTTACCATCTGTGCTAACGCAGCCATTTTGACACGGTCACTGTGCTTGTTGAAAATATTTAAGGTGATACCTGCAACAAGTGCATCACGCACCGTATTCTGCTGATACAAAAATCCCGGATTGGTGCCCGGCTCGCAGGTATACCAGGTGCCCCACTCGTCCACGATCATACCGACTTTTTTATCCGGATCGTACTCATCCATAATCGCACCGTGGCGTTCGATCAATGTCTCCATATAAAGCGCCTTCGATAATGTCTTATACCAGACATCCGCATCAAAGTCCGTAGAACTTCCTTTGATCTCCCAGCCCTCCGGATGTACATAGTAATGAAGTGATAGACCATCCATAAATCCGTGCCACTGCTCAGCATGGTCAAATGCCGTATTTAACACTCCTTTTGTCCAGTAATAGTCTGCAACATTTGCACCACAGCAGATCTTTTTGATCGGACGGTCCGGGTGATAATTGCGCACATAGGTCTGGTATCTGCGGTACTCATTTGCATAATATTCCGGCGTCATATTTCCGCCGCATCCCCAGTTTTCATTGCCGACACCAAAATAGTCCACTTTCCATGGCGCCTCATGTCCGTTTTCTTTTCTCAAATCTGCCATCGGGGAGACGCCCTCAAAGGTCATGTACTCCACCCACTCTGACATCTCACGGACAGTTCCGCTTCCAAGATTACCGTTAACGTAAGTCTTACAGCCGATCTGACGGCACAGTTCCATATATTCATGTGTTCCGAAACTGTTATCTTCCACAACACCACCCCAGTGTGTGTTGATCATTTTTTTACGCTTTTCCTTCGGTCCGATTCCGTCCATCCAGTGATATTCGTCCGCAAAGCAGCCACCCGGCCAGCGTAGTACCGGAACTTTTAATTCCTTTAATGCGTCCACAACATCGGTGCGCATGCCGTTTACATTCGGAATCTCCGATTTTTCGCCGACGTAAATTCCCTCATAAATACATCTCCCCAGATGCTCCGAAAAATGTCCATAGATTTCCGGCTCAATATGACTCTTTTTGTTTTCCTCATTGATGATCAGTTTTGCCATTGTTTTCTCTCCTTTTTTATTTATTTTCATAGGAAAATACCGGTCTTCCGGCTTCATCCCATTTTACCTTCATAAGCATCGCATGACGGTTCGGATTGTACAACGGATCTCCGTTAATTTCTGCCTCCGTCCGCGCGTGGTAGACCATGACGTCATTTCCATCTTCATCCACGGTAAACGAGTTGTGTCCCGGTCCGTAAATGCCCAGTTTTTCACAGGTTTTTAATACCGGGTAACGCTCTTTTTTCCACAAACGCGGATCTAAAATGTCCGCATCCTCATCGATGGATAACATTCCCACACAGTAATCCACACCCGTCTCGCTCGCCGAGTATGTTAAGAACATTTTTCCGTCATGATGGATCACGGCAGGTCCCTCGTTGACCCAGAACCCTTTCCGCTCCCAGTCGTAATCCGGCGTAGTCAAAAGTACCTGCACCGTTTTTAACTGATTGCCGGATTCCATCTTTGCAATGTAGAGATTTGAAATCATTTTGCCGACTCCGACCTTTTCTGCCCAGACATAATAATATTCACCTTTATTTTCAAAGACGGTCGCATCCAGCGAAAATGCCTCAAAAGAAAACTCATCCTCCGCTGCGCGTTTCATCTTTCCAAGTTCCACCCACTCATCCGTCAGCGGATCGTCCCCGCTGCACTCTAACACATATGGACGGATCTTCCAGATATCTTCCGCCTCGCCTCCCGCAAAATAAATATACCATTTTCCAAACAGATAGTGGATCTCCGGTGCCCAGATATGATAACTCATCGGACCGGACTCATGTTTCTTCCAGACCATGACTTCCTCTGCCCCGGAAAGTTCCGCCAGTGTTCCGGCACGTCTCAATACGATCCCGTCATACGCCGGTACCGACGCCGTAAAATAATACGAGCCGTCCGTATGACGGTAAACATATGGATCCGCACGCTGTAAAATCCACGGTTCATTGTACTTTAAAGATTTTTCATCTGACATGCAGTATCCTCCCCTCTGATGACATTCGCACTGTTTCTTTCTTATGACAGTATACTCCTTATTTTTTGTTTTGTATAGATTATTCTAAAATATTATATACTTTTCTAAAATCAAAAAACGCAGACTACATCACCAGGCAAAAAAACAGCGGAAGCACTCTGCCTCCGCCATTTTTTATTTCTCACTAATATTTCTGTTTTTCAAAGTATTTCTTCGTCTCTGCAACTACCACCCCACTCAAAGCAACGAGTGCAACAAGGTTCGGCAATGCCATCAGCCCATTAAAGATATCCGCGATCGTCCATACAGCAGATACCGTCATAAATGGTCCTATAAACACTGCAAGGATATACAGCCAGCGATATCCCTTTAAAACAGTCTTTTTGTCCCCAACCAGATATTCCAGACATTTTTCACTGTAATAATTCCATCCAAGGATCGTCGTAAATGCGAAGAATACAAGACATAACATTAACACAAAAGATGCCATCTGCTCCGGGAATGGCAGTCCTATCTGAAATGCTTTCGTGGTTACAGAGACACCTTCTAATCCCATATCCCAGGCTCCTGTGATCACGATGGAAAGTCCGGTCATCGTACAGATGATCACCGTGTCAATGATCGTTCCCAGCATGGATACAAGTCCCTGTGTCACCGGCTCATTTGTCTTTGCCGCTGCCGCTGCGATCGGCGCACTGCCAAGTCCTGCCTCATTCGAAAAGATTCCGCGGGCAATTCCCATCTGCATGGCGATCAGGATCGATCCAAGGGTTCCACCTGCAGCCGCACGAAGTCCAAATGCACTCTGCACGATCTCTACGATTGCTCCCGGAATTGCGCTAAGATGCGTAAATAGTATGATCAGTACCACAACGACATAAAGCAGTGCCATAAAAGGTACCACAACCTGTGCTACTGTGGAAATACGCTTAATACCGCCAATGATAACCAGTGCCACACACAGTGTCAGAATAATACCTGCGATCACAACCGTCCAGGAATAGGTTCTGCCAAACAGTTCCACCGTCCATGTATTCTGCGGATCAAAGAAATTGTTCACGGCACTTGTGATCCCGTTGATCTGCGTAAAAGTTCCGATTCCAAGTAAACCTACTCCGACACCGAAAAATGCAAAAATTTTTGCGAGCCATTTCCATTTTTCACCCATTCCGTTTTCGATGTAATAAAACGGTCCTCCGACGATATGACCGTCCTTTGCCACAACACGGTATTTAATTGCAAGCAGACACTCGGAATATTTCGTCGCCGTTCCAAGCAGTGCTGCGATCCACATCCAGAACAGTGCACCCGGTCCTCCGGCGACAAGCGCGGTTGCCACGCCGACAATGTTACCTGTTCCGATCGTTGCAGACAATGCTGTGCAGAGTGCGCCGAAACTTGAAACTTCCCCGTGTTCTCCGTTTTTTTCATTTGCCACCATATGTTTTATGGCAAGTGGCAGTTTCGTGATCTGAAGTCCACGCAGCCGGATCGTAAGAAAGATACCAACCGCTAAGATCAACACGATCAGTGGAACTCCCCAGACGAAATCATCAATCGCTTTTAACATTTGTACCCGTTCCTTTCCCAAAACTTTAGATACGTACCACATTACCATGGGAAAGAGTTCTTTGCAAGTATTTTATGCTCCGTCTGCCGTTTCTCACGTCTTTGCTTTCATTTTACTCAAAATATTTAACGCCCCAGACACTCTCATCTGCTCCTGCCGCAGAAAATGTCATAACATCCGTGCCTGCTTCATCTTTCATCTGACAGAATACACCGTTATATTCTTTTTCCCCGTATGTGATCGTCATATAACAGGTGCCCTGCTCCATACTCCAGATGCCTTCTAAGTTTTCGCCGTACACTTTTCCATTCTCCATCAGTACCAGTTTTACCGGCTGTGCAATCCTGGCACTGATCGCAGTTCCCTGGTTGATCACATAATAAGTTCCCGCCACTTCCGAAATGTCATAACCGCTTTCTGCGATCGTCTCGCCGTCTGTCGCATACGGAAGCATACATGGCCATCCATCCTGATTCAGAAAATACTGGTGTACACGCGGCTCGTGATATTCCTGTCCGTTGTCAAAGCGCGTGTGGTATACAATATATTTCTTTCCATCTTCATCCACAAAAGCTGAATTGTGCCCGGTCGCCATATATGCCTTATTAAGACCCGGCAGATAATAATTGCCGGAAAGTTTTAAGCCATAAGCTGCATTGTCATCCCACATCCCCGGATATGCCCCATTCATATCGACATACTCTCCATCCACCGTTTTTGAGCGGAACACACGCATCTGATAGCCGCCCTCTCTCGTCAGGGAACCATAGGAAACAAACAGATAATAATATCCGCTTTCCTCATCATAGAGAATGTAAGGTCCCTCGATCGATTTGTGTCCGCCGCCAAGCAGACGTTTGCCAAAATACGGATCCACACCGTTTTTTTCATCTTCTTTGGGGTGGATGACCAGGCCTGTTTTCTCATCGATCTCTAACAGAAAAATCCCACCCGACCATGAACCGTAGACCATCCACATTTTTCCGTCCGCATCATAAAAAACGGTCGGATCGATCGCATTTGGATATTTCTCATAGTTATATTTATTTCCCGCCATGATGTAGTTCTTTTTTGCATAGTCGATGTCCACGTAATCGAGCACATCGGTCGCCTCGATCGTATCTTTTGTAAATCCGGAATAGATGAGCGCTCCCTTCCATGTATACGGTCCTTCCGGTTTATCTGAAACCGCATAACACAGATTCGATGCATTCCAGGTCGAAGACGTGCAAAAATACATGTAATATAAGTCCTGTGCCCTGTTATAGACCACGTCCGGTGCCCAGACATGATAAGTCCCATCGTCAGTCGGTATCACAGAGTCTCTGCTTCCCGTATAATCAAATACATGCTCTGTTCCAAGCAGATCATCAAAGATCGGATTCGACTGCGTATATCCGTCACCGATTGATGTCCAGTTCCGCAGATCCTCAGATGATGCCCCTGACATATGCGATCCGAAAATGTAATAGGTACCGTCCACCTCTATCACGGATGGATCATGTACACTGACGCCCGCCGTAATATCCGCCGTTTTGATTCCTTCATAACTCACTGTAAAATCCTTCGGGATCTTCCTGCCCCCCGACAGTGCCACCCCCGTAAGCACTGCTGCAAACCCCAATACAATTCCTGCATAAAAAATGATTTTGCTTTGTTTTCTCATACGGCTCCTCCATTTCTGTATGATATCTAACTCTACAATAGCAAAATCATTTTTATTTTACAATTATTTATTTTACTTTTTTATAAAATATTTTACTTTTTATTTTTGTTCCCATTCCTGCTCGCGGAACAGATTATCAACAATCACACGGTACTCCGCCACATGCTGTGTCTTATTGATCTGCTTTACATATTTTTCGGGTTCTGTAAAATATTTTGCAAAATAAAACCACAGCTCTTTCATACGAAACAGCGTGTTGCGCTCCCCTGACATTACATCCAGATATCCTTTTAATATGTCATCATGAAACGCATGAAACTGATCCTTTGTGATCGGCGCATGTCCTGTGAGTTCTCCGATCAGACCCGGATTTTTTAAAACTCCTCTTCCAAGCATGAGATGGGACACCAGGCTGGCAGTGTCCTCCGGATCCGTCTGCTGCCCGGATTCCTGCATAAAAGCACATTTCCTTTTTTCTTCCATCTGCTGTCTCCATGTCCGGTAATCCTCCACGGAGCAGATGTCACCGTTGTAACATAGCGTATGTCTGCTGTTTTCTACCGCATATAAAAACGCTTCCATATCCGGAGTATTGTTATAAAAGTCCTTCTGTACACGCGGATGAATGATCAGTTCCTCCATCGGAAATTTTTCATAGATGAAAAGAAGATGCTCCCACTCCCCGGCATCATTGACACCGACACGTGTTTTGACGGAGATCCGGAGCGGACATTCCGCAAAGATCTCTTCTAAAAAGTGATCCAGTTCCTCCGGCACCGCAAGAAATCCTGCGCCGCGGTGCTTTGCCACGACCGTCCCGGACGGGCACCCCAGATTTAAATTGACGCTCTCGTAACCATAGTTTCCTAACTCTTTTGCGATTGCCAGAAAATCTTCTGCACGATTCGTCAGAATCTGTGGAACCACATGCATCCCTTCATTATGTTCCGGCAGAATGTCTTTGATCTCTTTGTAATTCATCTTTTTATTATTAATGAATGGTGTAAAATAGGTATCTATATTTCCAAAATGTTTCTGATATGCATTTCGGAACACAAAACCGGTAAGTCCCTCCATCGGTGCTAAATAAAATTTCATTTTTGTCATCCTACAAAGCTTCCCACTGTGCATATAGTTTTACTGTTGCTCCATTTGTAAGGGAAAGATTTGATACTGTTGCACCATCTCCATAAAAAGTATCGCTGCCATCCGCTTTGGTACTCCATCCGATAAACTTATATCCATTTCTCTGGAATGTATTTGCAGAGAGTTTATAGCTTGTATTGTATTTGCAGGAACTGATCGATTTCATCGAACCACTGGTTGCTCCATTTCCGTCAAACACGATATTGTAAGTATTGATCTTCCATTTTGCATACAGTTTGTAATTTTTACGGGTTCCCTTTTTGATCTTCGTGATCTTGTTTTTAAATGCAGAATCCGTATACCATCCTTTAAAGGTATATCCTTCTTTGGCAGCTGCTGCAAGCTGAATCGTAGGTGTGTCGTAATAGTAGCCGGTCGGATTTTCAGACGAAATGGTTCCTCCGTCAAGTACATATTTTATCGTGTACTGCTTTTTGCTCCACTGCGCATACAGTGTGACTGTCTTACCGTTTTTCGCTGTGATATTACGGATATCCTCTCCGTCTTCATAAAAATCACCTTTGCCGTTTTTCTTTGTATTCCAGCCCTCAAACACATAACCCGTGCGCTTGAATTTATTTTTTGTAAGCGTATAGGTCTTGCCATATTGGCAGACAGAGACACCTTTCATGGAACCGCTGGTTGCGCCGTTTCCATCGTATTTGATTTTATATTTATTGATCTGCCACTTTGCATAAAAGGTCAGATTTCCAATTGTACCTTTTTTGACCTGTGTGACACGTCTGGTGCATTTTTTGTCTTTATACCAGCCTTTAAATATATAGCCATATCTGACCGGTGTTTTTAATTTGAACGTTCTGGTATCTACGTTGTATTTCTTTGCAGTACCATCCGCAAGTTCTCCGCCGTTCGTTTTGTAAGTGATCTTGTAAGTATCCCTTGACCACTGTGCATACAGATCAACAACTGCACCGTTTTTTGCAGAAAGGTTCTCGATTTCTTCCTTGTTGCCGTATTTCTTTCCACTTCCATCTGCCTTTGTGTTCCAACGGACAAATTTATACCCCTTGCGTTTAAATTTATTTTTTCTAAGGGTATAATCCATATCATATTCGAGATTTTTCATCTCCTGCATACTGCCGCTGGTTGCCTTGTTTCCATGAAAGCGAACGGTATATTTATTTGCTTTCCATTTTGCATAAATGGTAAGGTTGCCTTTTGATCCTTTCGGGATCGTTGTGATCCTGTTTTTAAAGCTGCTTTTTTCAATGTGATCGTTTCTGTTGTGATCTTATAAGACGATGGATTGGCATCGCTATTTTCCCCATCATAGAGTACATATTTGATGGTATATTTCTTTGTTACCGGATCGTCCGGGTTATCCGGGTTATCCGGATCATCTGGACTGTCACCGTTATATTTTGCCCAGTAGACATCTCTTGCGCGTTTCGCACGTCCTTCAAAATATACACTGTTACAGCGCTCAAAATATTTTGCCCAGTTATACCCGGCTGTATAGGCTCCGTCTGCAGTGTTTTCGACATTTTTCACTTTGGAAAATGCATATTTCTCGGAATGTTCCAGTTCGTATTTTAAAAACTTAAGCTGCCCGTCGATGGAAGTATAATCATAACCATTGCTGCTGCAGTAGTTTCTCAGGTCATCAAATCTCGAAGCATTCCACTGACAGATACCATAACTGATCTTGCCGTTGGTATCAATGACGCTTATGGTTGGGTTAAAAGAAGATTCACTCTCAATATTGGCAAGCACACCACAGGCCGCTGCTGTATTTAATTTGAGCTTTCTTTTCGCAAATTTATATACTTTTTTTTCGTTGGATTTTTTCTCATCCTGAGAAATGGCTGCACCTTTATAGAGACTTGTCCCTGAGATCACCACATTGATGTATGGAATTTTGTCCTTTTGTCCTGCTCCAAGTGAATACTGATCGGTATCCCATTTCGGGTCAAATTCATAGACAAAATAATTCGTCGTGTCATAGTCTCCGACACAGCTCCAGGTTACCGGAATACTCGTTGTCTCTTTGCCGCCATCCAGATAAACATCAATGCTCTGCGGCATCTTGGCAAGCAGGCGGTTCAGGCTGATTTTACCTGTCATACGAATCTCTTTCGGGTTGTCCGAAAGATCTGCAAATCCTGTGATCTTTTTCTTTTCCGTCGTGCCTTCCTGTGTTTTCGTTTCTGCTGCATACACAGACATATCTGTTGCAGCCGTACCGACAGCAAGCAGGAGCGCCATCGCCCCTGCTGCCAGTCTTGTCATGATTTTTTTTGCATAACTTTTCATAGCTGTCCTCATTCCTGCGGATTACTGTCTGTATCCTGTACTCTCATTAATAAGTCTTATACCGGATACTGATATTTACCTTGCCATTTACACCATTTACTGTACCCTGGTTCGTGTATCTCCACATTACCACATTACCTTTACCCTGGTAACCGCTTCCAAGACTCTCTGCACGATAATTGATAATCCACAGATCTGTTCCTGTGAGCTTGCTTGTATCCACATATTTGCCCGGATACTGCTGTAAAAGTTTCTGGTTCAGACCAAGTGCAAACTTATACTGTTTTCCACCATCAATGATTTCTGTCCTGAATGCATTGATAAAATCAATTCTCTGTGTTGCTGTTACATTATTGTACAATAATGAGATATCATCAAGTACATATACAACCGGATAGTCTAACTTCTGTG
>QFCF01002513.1_pt1 | contig 10321 bp, 8 predicted proteins | sample 5346961 | NCBI WGS metagenome assembly QFCF01 (sample SAMN09062253, study PRJNA434731) | Human gut metagenome, whole genome shotgun sequencing project. | reverse complement strand
AATACAAAGGGCGCTGTCCGCAAGGGCAGCGCCCTTTTTTTGTGCGTCCCTACATCATAAAACACATTGCGCCGCGTTTGTGCACTCTACACAAACGCGGCGCAATTATTTTGCAGAAAAAGTCAAATAAAAAGCCTATAACCTATTGACATTCTAGGTAAATAGGTATATTATACTGGCATCGGGTTTGAACAATGTAAACCAAAAACAGGAAAGGGAAATGCCGCTATGTCCGCTATGTGTTGTTGTCGTATGCGCTGTCACCGGGCATGGTCTGTGGGGCCTACCAGACCCCCCATGTGTTGAACCTGACCTTTGTCCGGGAACCTTCGCAGAGAAGGCCCGGATTTTTTTGTACCTAATTTTGTTCGTGACCCGATAGGGAAGGGGAGACCTTTGTGGATTGGAATGTGGTCGCACAGTACCTGCCGCTGTTTGAAAAAGCGGCGTGGCTGACCCTGCGTCTGGGGCTGGCAGGTATCGCGCTGGCTATTGTCCTCGGGCTGGTCTGCGCACTGGTCCAGTATTATATGGTGCCTGTGCTGCGCCGCGTCGTCGGCTTTTACATCCAGCTCAGCCGCAACACGCCGCTCCTGGTCCAATTGTTTTTCATCTATTATGGTTTGCCGAAGATCGGCATCAGGACTGACGCTGCGGTCTGCGGCATTGCAGGTCTGGCGTTTCTGGGCGGCAGCTACATGGCGGAGGCGTTCCGCAGCGGGCTGGAATCCATCGAGCCGATCCAGACCGAGAGCGCCTACAGCCTCGGCATGGACCGGATGCAGACGATGCGCTACGTCATCCTGCCGCAGGCCATGTCCACCAGCGTCCCGGCGTTCGTCGCCAATGTCATTTTCCTTTTAAAGGAAACCAGCGTGTTCAGCGCTATCAGCCTGATGGACCTGATGTTCACGGCGAAGGACCTCATCGGCCTGTACTACAAAACCACCGAGAGCCTGTTCCTTCTTGTGGTCTTTTACCTGCTGATCCTGCTCCCGGTTTCGCTGCTGGGGTCTCTGCTGGAAAGGAGGCTGCGCTATGCCGGATTTGGGGCTTAACGTACTGCTCAAGGGCAAAAACATGGCCCGCCTGCTGGGCGGCCTGTGGGTGGCCCTGCGCATCAGCCTGCTTTCCGTCGCCATCAGCATCCCGCTGGGCATCCTGCTGGGCGTGCTGATGAGCGGCAAAGATCCCGTTGTAAAAGCCATCCTGCGGGTTTATCTCGAAATCATCCGCATTATGCCGCAGATGGTGCTGCTGTTCCTTGTGTTTTTCGGCACGACCCGTGCGTGGGGCTGGGACCTCTCGGGCGAGACGGCATCCGTCATCGTGTTTGTGCTGTGGGGCACGGCAGAGATGAGCGACCTTGTGAGAGGCGCGCTGATCTCCATCCCGAAGCACCAGTATGAGAGCAGCGAGGCGCTGGGCCTGACGAAGGCGCAGACCTATTGGTACATCATCATTCCGCAGACGGTGCGCCGCCTGATCCCGTTGAGCATCAACCTGATCACCCGCATGATCAAGACCACCAGCCTTGTGCTGATGATCGGCGTCGTCGAGGTCCTGAAGGTCGCGCAGCAGATCATTGAGGCCAACCGCATGGCCAGCCCGAACGCTGCATTCGGCATCTATCTGGTCGTGTTCCTGCTGTATTTCCTCGCCTGCTGGCCCATCAGCCTGCTGGCATCGTACTTAGAGAAAAAATGGAGGTAAGGAACCATGGCAGAACCGATTTTGACCGTAGAGCATCTGGTCAAGGGCTATGGGGAAAATACCGTGCTGGATGACGTCAGCTTTTCCGTCCGCCCCGGCGAGGTCGTCGTGGTGGTAGGCCCCAGCGGCTGCGGCAAGAGCACGCTGCTGCGCTGCATCAACGCGCTGGAGCCCACCCAGAGCGGGCGCGTCCGCCTGGGCAATGAGACTGTCGCCTACGGCGGCAAGGGGCTGACGAGTCTGCGCCAGCGCATCGGCATGGTATTCCAGAGCTATGAGCTGTTCCCGCATCTGACCGTGCTGGACAACGTTATGCTGGCTCCGCTCAAGGTGGCCAAGCGTCCCAAAGACGAGGTACAGAAAGAAGCCGAGGCCCTGCTGGACCGCGTGAACCTGCTGAACAAGGCCAGGAGCTACCCGCGGGAGCTGTCCGGTGGCCAGAAGCAGCGCGTTGCCATCGTCCGCGCACTGGCGATGCACCCTGAAATTTTGTTGTTCGATGAAGTGACTGCAGCCCTTGACCCCGAAATGGTCCGCGAGGTGCTGGACGTTATGCTCGATTTGGCGAAGCAGGGCCGCACGATGATCATTGTCACCCACGAGATGCAGTTTGCCCGCGCGATTGCGGATTGTGTCATCTTTCTGGACGGCGGCAAAATCATCGAGGAGAGCACGCCGGAGGCGTTCTTCGACCACCCCAAGACAGAGCGCGCGCAGAAGTTCCTGCGCACCTTCACCTTTGACAGTGTGAAGTAATAGACTTGGCCCCCTCTGCGAGGGGGCTCCCGCGAAGCGGGTGGGGGAGAGAACCTCGCCATTACCCAAAACATTTAGAACTGTGGCAAAGTTCAACCCTTCCGGCTCTTCGAGCCACCTCCCCTGCTAGGGGAGGCAAGCGCCCGCTTCGCGGGGCGTACCATAGATTCCCTTTTGTGGAAAGAAATACATAGAGGAACACGAAAGACGAAAAAAGGAGAATATCACCATGAAAAAAGCAACCAAATTGACCGCCGCGGCCCTGGCCGTAACCTTGAGCCTGTCTCTGGCCGCCTGCGGCAGCAGCGCCTCCACGGGCACTGCCTCTACCTCGGCATCCGCCGACGGTGTTGTTTACCGCACGCTGGACGAAATCAAGGCGGACGGCACGATCAACATCGGCGTTTTCTCTGACAAGAACCCGTTCGGCTACGTCGATGAAAACGGCGAGTATCAGGGCTATGACATCTACTTTGCCAACCGCCTGGCCGAGGATCTGGGCGTCAAGGTGAACTACGTCTCCACCGAGGCCGCCAACCGCATCGAGTACCTGCAGACCGGCGAGGGCGCTCCCATCCCGGCCGCCTTCACTATCCCGCCGGAGCGCGCCGAGGAGGTCGATTTTGCGCTGCCCTACATGAACGTTGCACTGGGCGTCGTTTCCCCGGACTCCAACGTCATCACGTCGCTGGACAGCTGGAACGCCGATGACCAGATGATCGTCATCTCCGGCACTACCGCAGAGACCTACCTGACCCAGAACTACCCTGACATCCCGCTGCAGAAGTATGACTCCTACGCCACGGCCAAGAGCGCGATGGAGAACGGCGGCGTGGCTTGGGCCAACGACAACACCGAGGTCATCGCGGTTGCCAGCCAGAACCCCGGCTACACTGTCGGCATCCCGTCCCTGGGCAGCCAGGACACGATTGCCCCCGCCGTCAGCAAGGGCAATGAGACGCTGCTGAATGCCATCAACGACGAGATCAAGGCTCTGGGCAAGGAGAATTTCTTCCACGCCGACTATGAGGCCACTCTCGTTGACACCTACGGCACTGACTATGAGGACAGCCTTGTGGTCGAGGGCGGCGAGACGAGCGCACAGTAAAAGGGGAAGGCTTAGGAAAGCAAAAGCGGCAGACCACAAACGGTCTGCCGCCTTTTCTATGCCTTATTCCACGCCAAATTCCGCTTTTACCCGCGCGTACATCTCCCGCTGGGCGTTCGCTTCGTTATCGTCATCCACGCTGCCAAAGGCGCGGTTGGCGGCGCTGCCGGGGCCGGTGGAGCCGTGCTCACCAAAGCGGGCGGTCTTTTCGTTCTCGGGGTCACGCCAATTGTCCCAGCCGTCGGCGCAGACCTCGTCGCTCAACGCACAGTCCAGCCAGTAGCAGGCCGCGTCCGCGCGCCAGGGGCGGCCCAGATAGACGCTGCCGGGCGCACAGCTGCCCTGCACGGTGCAGTTCACAAACAGGTAGCCGGGCTTGCCTGCGGGCGTGCTGGGAGCCGTGATATAGCAGATGCCGCTGATGTGATGCCACGGCTCAAGGCGGCAGGTGTCGAACACAGCGTTTGCACCGCCAAAGATAAAGTCGATGTTGCCGCGGATCGTGCAGTTTTTGTAGTACTGCACGGTGTCCAGCCGGGGCGTGTTCTCCCGCGGGCCGCGGAAGCCGTTCTGCTCGCGCTCCTGCAGGGGCAGGGGAGCGGTAAACAGCGTGTCCTGGTTGCCGTAGAGGTTCACATTCTCCATCAGCACGCGGCTTGCGTCGGCGTAGACGGCCAGCGCCTGACCGGCCTTTGCGCCGTCCCCGGCGTTGTTCTGCACAGTCAGGTTACGCACAACAGCCCTGCCGCCGCCCAGAAACAGCGTTGCGCTGCGGAAGGTGCCGGTTTTGACCTCGCCCGGCCACGGGTCACGCCCGCCCACAGACGCCGTGATGACTGTCGCGTTGCGGTACTCGCCCTCGATGACATAGTCCGCCAGCTCAATGAAGGGCCGTTCCTCGTAGATGCCGTGCCTGATGTAGAACCGCACCGGCTCGTCCGGCGTGGCCGCACAGGCAGCAACGGCCTCGGTCAGCGTGCGGTAGTCGCCCGCACCGCTCTCGTCAACGACCAATGTTTTGCGTTCCGTTTCTGTCATGCAAAAAATCCTCTCATAAATGCAATATCGCTGGCAGCGCGGGCTGGCACAGCCTCCTCACGCAGCACGGGCAGAGCGTCCTGCGGCAGCTGCCGCAGCATGGCGAACGCGCCCGCGTAGTCGGTCAGGCTGTCCTCCAGGCTCGTGTGGAGCAGCCCGCCGTCCGGCGCAAAGGCCTGCCCCTTGAAGTGGACGGCCACGATCTGGTCGCCCAGCAGCTCGCCCACGTCGTTCCAGATGCGGTCCTGCGCGCCGACGTTCCCGGCATCCACCAGATTGCTCATGTCAAAGATGACCTTCAGGTTCGGGCTGCCGCGTCGCGGCGGCGGAGTTCATACTGTGGTAGGTCACAGGCTCTACGGCGACGGTCACGCCCAGGGCCTCGGCGGCGGGCAGAATGTCCGCCAGACTGCGGCAGAGCAGCTCCTGCGCTTCCTCGCGGGTCGTACCGGCAGGCTGCTTTTCCATGCTGGTCGTCTCGGTGCCGATGCACCCGGCACCCAGCGCCTTGCAGACGGCCAGCTGGCTCTTGAAGTCCGCCGCATTCTTCAAACGGATCTCATCGTTGATGGCCAGCTCCACGTAGGTTCCCAGCACGGCCACCTGAATGCTGTGCGCCTTTTCGGCGGCGACGGTCTCGGCGACCAGCGCGTCGGTCACGTCCGCATAGCTCCTGACGGATGGCACACACTTTTTATAGGCCAGCTGCACAGCGGCAAAGCCGTCGGCGGCAACACGCCCGAACAGCTCGTCCGGGCTGCCCTTGCCGTAGTCGTGCAGGCGGGCACCGACGATAAATTTCGGCATAGTGTGCCCTCCTTACTGCTTTTGTGCGGCCAGAATTTCCGTGTAGGCCAGCAGCAGCGGGCCTACGCCCTTGGCGTCGTTCTCGACGATGGGCTCGCTGAAATAGTACGCCAGACTGCCATCGCGGCGGGTCGCGCCGCCGAGACCGGCCACCAGACAGATGCCGCCCAGCTGCAAAGCGCCATCCGCGCCCACGCCCAGATGGCGGTCACAGGTGCCGTAAAACGCCTTCTCACCGTAGGCCGTGTAGCGCTTGGGCAGGTAGCCCAGACGCACGCCCTTGAGAACGGCGTAGGCGAACAGTGCACTGCCGGAGGTCTCAAGGTAGTTGCCTTCGACCCCGGCCTTGTCTACGACCTGCCAGAACATGCCGCTCTCGGCATCCTGGAAGGCGATCATCGCGTCCACCGCGTCCTTCAGCATTGCCATGATGGCGCGGTACTCGTAGTAAAGCTGGTTGTCCATCCGCTCCAACGTGTCTACCATGGCCACCAGGAACCAGCCCATGGCGCGCCGCCAGAAGTTGGCGCTGCAGCCGGTCTCGGGGTTCGCCCAGTACATCTCGCGGCTCTCGTCGTAGCCGTGGTAGTACAGGCCGGTCTTGGCGTCCTTCATGTGCTTCTGGATGTTCATGAACTGCTTGTAGCTGTCAATGCAGCCGTGCATCCCGTTGCAGCGTGTCTCATACTCCATATAGAAGGGCTGGGCCATGTAAGTGCCGTCCAGCCAGACCTGGTTGGGATAGATCTTCTTGTGCCAGAAGTTGCCCTCCTTTGTGCGGGGCTGGGTCTCCAACTGGCCGCGGATCGTCTCAATGGCGTCGCGGTAGCGCTGGTCGCCGGTCAGGTCGTACAGCGTAAACAGGTTTTTGCCCTGGTTGACGTTGTCCAGGTTATACTCGGCGGGGTCGTAGGTCTCAATGACGCCGTTGTCCTTGACAAAGTAGTCCAGAAACTTCTTGGAGAAGTCCAAAAACTTCTCGTCGCCGGTGGTCTTGTACAGGCTCAGGCAGGCAGTGATCATGCAGCCGTCGATGTAATTCCACTTGTTGGGCTTGCCGCTGCGGACCTTCTCGATGTTCCAGAGCGGTGCCTCGGCGGTGGAGCCTGCGATCAGGTAGTCCACGTAATGGCCCAGCGTGGTCAGAATCTCTTCATGGGTCATGGGTCAGTCCTCCTCAAAGCGATCTACGTTTGTCAGCTGCAGGCGCTCACCCTCGTAGCCGGTGATCGCAACGTTGTGCAGTTCAATTTTATGCACGTTCTCGGCATGGACGCCCACCTTGCAGGAGGCATCCGCGCCGCACATCATGGCGGCCTGACCGGCTTTAGCGTCCGGTGCAAAGCTGATTTTTACGTTGTGCATCTTGACACCCTCGATCGGGTGCTCGGGCAGGCCGCTGAACCAGCAGCCTGCGTACTGGGCGTCGGTGGCCGTGATGTTTTCCATCTCCAGCGTGCCCAGTGTCGGGGTCATCTCGTCGACAGGCAGGGCCTCGTGGGTCTGCACATAGTCGCTGCGGCCATCGGGGTCGCAGAAATAGAACATGTTGATGACAAACGGCGCCAGCACGCCGTCCATAACGACGTCACGGAATACCAGCCCGTCGATGATGGCGTACTTGCCGCGCCCGCGGCGGGTCTTGACACGCAGACCCCGGTCCGTATGGTCCATCAGGCACTGGGTCACGGTGACGTTCTTGACGCCGCCGCTCATCTCGCTGCCGATGACAAGGCCGCCGTGGCCGCGGCTCAGGCAGCAGTTGCGGATGATAACGTTCTCACAGGGAACATGCAGCTTCATGCCTAAGAACAGCTTACCGGATTTCAGCGCGATGCAATCGTCACCGACGTGTACATGGTTGCCGATGATGTTGACATTCTTGCAGCTCTCGGGGTCGATGCCGTCGGTGTTGGGGCTCGTGGAGCTGTTGCGGATGCGGATGTTCAGGATGTCCACATTCTCGGAGTAGGTCGGGTGGATGGTCCAGGAATAGCTGTTGCAGACCAGAACGCCGTGCAGCACGACGTTTTTGGCACCGCTGGTGAAGAACAGGCGCGGACGCCAGGCAATATTATTTTTCTTCGGGTTCTGGTACCAGTCGCCGTTCTGGGCGTTGGCGTCAATCGTGCCCTCGCCGGTGATCGTCACGTTCTCGGCGTTGATGACGTTGATAAGACCCGCAAAGCTGTCCAGCGGGTTGCCCTCCCACAGACCGAGGTAGTGCTCGTCCTTCTCGTTATGGCAGGGGAGAACACCGGGCAGAATGGGGTAGTCAGTGCGGTTGGTGCCGCCCAGCAGCGTGCAGCCCTTTTCGAGATACAGCGTCGTGCTGCTCTGCAAAAACAGGCTTTGGGTGCGGTAGGTGCCGGCGGGCACGTAGACCGTGCCGCCCGCGGGGCAGGTGGACAGCGCCGCCTGCAGCTTGGCCGTGTTGTCGGTCACGCCGTCGGCGACGAGGCCGTAGCGGGAGGCATCCACGAAGAAGCTCTCCTCCGCGGTGGTAAAGTCCAGTGTATCGGTCACGCCGTCAAGGGTGACGGCCAGCGTGTAGCTGCGGCCCGGTTCCAGCGAATAGAGTGAGAACACATTCGTATCGCTCTCACAGACTGTGGCGCCGTCCAATGAGACTGTATAAGGAGCCGGGGCGCGGTAGCAGCCGGAGTTGACCAGCTCAAACACTGCGCTGCGCGCCATAGAACGTACAAGCGTGATTTTCATGTGTGAACCCCCAAGTGTTCAAAAATAGTATAAAAATAGTTTGAAAAACAGCAAAAAATGTGCTATTCTAAAAAAGACAACAATAACCAATCGCCGGGTGCCCCGCACCACGGCAGTGAGGAGCAGTGTTATGGTTTCGGAATATGTCTACTCGCCCCACGTTGACTTTTTTATTGACCGCGTGGACCGTGACTCCGGGTATGAGATGGCCAGCTTCCATATCCATCATAAATACGAGATCTATTATGAGATAGAGGGCAGCCGCCGCTATTTTATTGAGGATGCCACCTATATCGTCAACGCGGGATGTGTGGTGCTGATCGGTGAAAACCAGATCCACAAGACTGCCTCGCTCGGCGACACAGCCTCGAGCCGTATCGTGGTGAATTTCAGCCGCGAGTACCTCGACAAAATTATGGACATCTTCCCGGAGGTGGACTTCTTCTCCTTCTTGAGTGAGGAGCATAACCACCTGCTGTCAAATATCACAGTCAAGCAGCAGAACCACATCCAAGGCCTGCTGCAGCAGCTGCTGGCCCTGCAGGAGGAAACCTCCCCGGAATCCGATGCACTGCGCAAGATGCTGCTGGCCACGCTTTTGCTGGAGCTCAAGGACCTCTGCCGCCAGCAGCAGGAGCAGGGCGGCGAGAATGGCCGCGTCAGCAACCACATTGTGGATCAGATCCAGGCCTATATCGCCGAGCACTACGCCGAGAAGCTGACCCTGACCGGCATCGCCAGTCAGTTCTATATCAGCCCGTACTATCTGAGCCGCCTTTTCAAGAAGTCCATCAACCTCTCGCTCATCGAGTATATCAACGGCGTGCGCATCAAGGCCGCGCAGAACCTCATTGAGAAGTCGAACGAGAGCATCTCGGACATTGCGGAAAAGACCGGCTTTATGACGACGGCACATTTCCGCCGCGTCTTTAAAGATGCCACGGGCCTTTCGCCCCAGCAGTACCGGCAGTATTATAAGAGAGTGAATAAGTAAAGCCAGAACTATCCGCCGCCCTGTCTTGGGGCGGCTTTTCTTTTTAGGGAACGCCGTAGGGGCGGATTCTATATCCGCCCGTGCCCGTTTGCGGCGGCGCAGACTTCCGCGGGCGCATATAGAATGCGCCCCTACGGAGAACCACATCCCGGCGGGACAAGCAGCGTTGTAGGGGGCGGCGTCCCCGACGCCCCGGCAAGCTTCTATATAGGAACAACTCCCGGCAGGGGAGTCCGGTTTTCAAAATAAAGGCTGCCCCGTACCCCATTCCTGTGGTACGGGGCAGCCGTGTGCTACAATAGATTTTGGACTGCCAAAGCGGCGTTTAGCCCTTCACGGCGCCGGCGGAAATGCCGTCGATGAAGGCATCCTGTGCGCAGAAGAAAACGACCAACTGCGGGATGATGGAGATCAGGGACAGTGCCAGGATACGGTTCCAGTTGAAACCGCTGTCAGCGTCCATGGACAGCTTGACGAAGATGGACATCGGGTACTTGCTGGGGGTCTGGACGTAAAGCAGGGGACCCATGTAGTCGTTGCAGCTCCACATGAACTGGAACAGACCGCAGGCCACCAGAGAGGGGCTCAGCATCGGGGCGATGATCTTGTACAGGATCTTGACCGGGCCGCAGCCGTCGATGGCGGCAGCCTCGTCCAGATCGTGGGGGATGCTGCGCATGAACTGGACCAGCTGGTAGACGAAGTAGGTCTCCGTCGCAAACAGGCTGGGCACCCACAGGGGCAGGTAGAACGGGCTGTTGATCCAGCCGAAGGAGTTGTACATCAGGTACTGGGGAACGTTCAGAACGACCTGCGGCAGGAACAGGGTGGAGATCATGATGCCGAACAGCATATCGCGGCCTTTGAACTTAAAGCGGCTGAAGCCGTAAGCGGCAATGACCGAGCTGATAACGGTGAAGATGACCTTGGGGATAACGAAGCTGTAGGTGTTGATGAAGGCGCGCCAGATGCTGATGTCGCCGCCGTAGTTCTGGGTGACGGCGTCAATGTAGCCCTGCAGCGTGGGGTTCGCGGTCAGGAAGCCGATGCCGGCGAAGATCTCGGCGTTGGACTTGAAGGTGGCACCCACCATCCAGACCAGCGGGTAGATCATGATGACGCCGACAAGGATCAGCACAAAGTACTGGAAGAAACGGCCGATTTTATGGGCGGTAGAAAGTTTC
>QFCF01002497.1_pt1 | contig 10399 bp, 6 predicted proteins | sample 5346961 | NCBI WGS metagenome assembly QFCF01 (sample SAMN09062253, study PRJNA434731) | Human gut metagenome, whole genome shotgun sequencing project. | reverse complement strand
TGTTGAACTAGTCAACATTCTTACACTTAAAGGTTTTGAAGTACTAATAGATACTGCAGATGAACCTGTGTATGAAGTTCCATTAATTGTTAATGCATGTGGATTAGGTAATGCAATAGGAATTTCAGGTATATCACTAGTATTAGCAGGGGTATAGCCTAAAGCAGAAGTTACATTACTTTTGCTTAATGAAATAGTTCCAGAAGACAATGTAATATTACTTCCAACTTTAACTCCACCAAGTACTGAACTTGAAGCTGTAGGTAAAGTATAAGTACAATTAATTGTAGTTCCACTAATACTAATATTAGTACCTGCACTATAGGTTGTATTAGTATCTGTCCAAGGTACATTTACATAGGCTTTGCCATTACTTAATTGTACAGCATAGTTTTTACCACTTGTTGTGTATCCAATTTGAATTCCTCCATAAGTACTAGAGGTTGCTGCAGGAATACTTGTTAAATATCCTTGACTAGTTACTCAATTTTGAGTAGCATACCCTGATAAGGATGGGATAGTTGGTTTATTAGTTAAGTCATTATAAGATCCACTTGTAGCTACAGTAGCGAATGTTGGTTTACCTGTTACTCCAGACCAAGGTACACTAGTTGCACTTCCTGCTGTGAATTCTTTAAATTTAGTAGCAAAAGTAGATGCAGATTCGGATACGCAGAAGTACATAGGACCTCCTGAACCAATCTGAACAACATCTCCTTCTTGTATAGTTAAACTCATTGCAGCTGATTGAGAATCTACTACAAACAGCCTTTCTAATGCAGCTGCAGGAATTTTTTCAATAGGAATTTCTGGCAACCTATTAGCATCAATAGTTCCAGTAAGTTTTTCAGCATTAATAGTACTTATTGTTGTGTTTATAGTCACATTTTTAGATCCATTAAATGATTCCGAAGTAGAACCAGTGACATCTCCATCTAAAATTATATTTCTACCATACACTAATGTTTCTGCAGCTGATGTTTTAGAAGCATATGGTACAGTAAAATCTGTAGAGGTTTTATTTCCAACAGTTATTTTTATGAAATTACCATTCTTAATAAATGAAGGTGCACTTGCAAGATTTGTAGCTGTAGTAGCTGTAGCTGCATTACCAGTTATGTTAACTTGTTCTGGATGCCTATGATCTTCACGTGCATATTTTGTAGATGTTCCAACTGCTGCAGTACCTGCAATAAGTGGTGCTACTGTCGCAGGACTAATTTTTCCTGCATTAACTAAAGCTTCAACTTCTGAAGCACTGATATCACATTTATATTCTTTACCCCAAGTACAGATCATTGGACCTTCATCAATAAAGGATATATATGCATCAAATACTTTACGTTCCTCTGTTCCTGCAGTAGTTTTTGCTCTTTCTGCATTATAGGAAGCTTTAGTTTTAAAATGTAAAAATTTTGTTTTATATGCCATAGCGTCTATATTTTATATAGCACCTATAATATTATAGGTTAAAAATAAAGGGAATAGGGAAATCCCTATCCCCTTATTATCTTAATTTATTCGAATTCAACCCATTCCATCTCAGCAGTTAGAGCAACTTTTTTTGATTCGCTATCCTTTACTGCAGAAACGTTTAAAGAACTTGAAGTAAACGTAACTTCTGGTACTGCATTATCAGCTTTAGTACCTTGGGCAGATGTAGCGGCTCCAATGCTACCTGGAGTGATATTAACAGTTTTTTGAGCGCTACCGTTGAATGTAAACTTTGTAGTTCCCTCGTTACTTCCACTATTTAATGTAACAATTAAGGAATTCTTTACTTGAGTAGCATTATCCGCACTTCCTGCAGTCGCAGGTTTACCAATTAATACTTTTTGAGGTTCACCACTACGTGGTGTAACAGTAAATGATCCATCTGTGCCATTTGCAAATACATAAGTAGTATTTGTATCAGTTGGGAATGCCCAAGTTCCATCACCTCTTAAAAACGCAGCTTGTTTTCCTGCATCAGGAGCAGGAACAATACCTGCTGCACCTGCTGTATTTGATGTTGCGGCTGTCATTTCTGCTACTGATCCAGAAATTGTTACAGTTGTACTACTTTTAGATGCAGATAGTGTTAAAGGAGCAGTGCCAGATGCATTTATAGTTCCAACTCCACCTAAACCAGATAAGGTTGGTGCAGCTGGTATAGTACCAGTAATTATATCTGTAATATGTCCAGAACTATCAGCTGTAATACCTGTAATAACTTTGCCACCAGCAGTAACAGGAGAACCAGCGGTTCCTATAAGAGTTGTTCCATTAGCAGGTTTATAGTGATTATCTACAGAAGTTACTTTTGTGTCAGTAAAGACAGCGTTTGAAGGTACGCTAGTGGCGATAGTATATGTACCATCTTTAATAACTTTACCTGTAGCTCCATCAAATACTGCAATATGACCTGCTGTCGCAGAAGCTGGGCCAGTTACTGCGCCATCAATATTAGCCTGAACAACTGTTCAATCTGCATTAACTACTGTAGTACCACTAATAGGACCGTTATTAATAGCAATTAGCATATCTCCAACCTCACACTTGATTCCCGCATAAGTTCCAGCAGTAATTACTTTATAGGTCCAACCTACTTTATATCCGTTAGCTGGAACTTTAGTAACAGTACCGTCTGTGCCTAATGTTCCTTTATAAATCATTGCATCAGCTGCAGCGATCTTATTATCAATAGCTGCAACGACAGCAGCAGCAGTTGGGATTGCAGTTGAACTACTAGCTAAAGTTGTTTGTACAGAGTAACCATTTTCAATAACTCCTGTTGTATTATTAAACTTAGGAATATATCCAGCAGTAGTTGCAGCTGCAGTTTTTGTAACATTATTTGCAATACTTGGAGTTACTGAAATATCTTGAGCTGCACCATTACTAGGAGTTACTGTAAATTTGTTAGTTCCTCCTGCAAATGTATACGTTGTATTAGTATCTGTAGCAGGAATACCAAGAGCTGTTATATCTGTTTTAGTTACTGCTGCTGTACTTGTGACATGTCCAAACTTATCAGTTGCAATTTTATACAATCCTGATGTTTTCGCAGCAGCTCCTGCTGGAACAGCATGAGAGATAGTACGACTTTCTGCCAGATTTCCACCTCCAGATAACCCGCCTGTTCCTGTTATCGTAATTGTTTTATCTACTTTTTTATCTAACGCTGCAGCTACAGAACTTGCTGACGCTATATCATTAAAATCTACTTCAACAGTAGTATTATCTGATCTGGTAATTGTTAATTTATTACCTAATAATTGTGCATCTTTAAGCCCAATACCAAATACATCATATCCTGTATCTGTTTTAACTTTAATAGATTGAGTTGTTGTATCAAACCAAATATTTCCAGTTTCGATTGTAGTAGGCTCTGTCGCCTTTTTAAAAAACTTAATTGTTGCCATGTTTATTTTTTTAAATTTTAATCCCCCCCCCCTTCACTAAATGTGAGGAAGGGGAAATTATTATTTATTCAATTTCTGATCAAAATATATCAAGCTTACCGTCTGTTCTAATTTGGATAGATGAACTTGTTGATACTAATTTAGACATATCTACAGCTAAACCTCTAGAAGTACCTTCACCAGTTACCTTAATAGTATTATCTGGACTAGTAATAGATGTAATGCCACCTGCAACAGCAGTTTTAATACTATCACTAAGAGCTTTCATACCTTCAGCAACTGTTTGATCTGCACCAATTTCAGCACCGCCAGTAATGGCAACTCCAACTTTTACAGTTGAGCCTTTTACTCCACTAAGATCTAACTTAAGACCTTCGGCTGATTTTGATAGTGCTTCATTTGAAGCTGGATCTAACTTAACATCAATAACATTTTCTTCTGTAATTGAAACTGCATTACCAGGAGTTAATTCGTCTTGCTTACCTCCAACAGATGTTTGTAAAGATTCAATATCAGATTTATTAGTTCTGATTTGATTTAAATCAGTATCAGAAATTAAACTTGAACCTGCAACCTTATCAACTTTGTTATTAAGCTGATTGGTAACTGTAGTAATCTGTCCTTCTAAAGCTGTATCTGCAGCCTCTAGTTCTGTCTTTGCTGTAGAAATTGCATCATCTACTTGTGTCTTCGTATAATATCCTGAAAGATCTACTGTGCCTCCCAGAGGATCCCATTGAGTTCCATCCCAAGCATAGTTAGTTCCAGCAGGAGTAGTTCCATGAGCTGCAACTACATTCCATACATCACCTTTCTTATTACCTTCAGTAGGAAGAGCGTCATAAGTATCTTTAGTACCTTTATAATCAAGAGCTGCAGCCACAGAAGCTTTCAGATCATCTATAAGAGTTTTTAAAGCTTTACCTTGTGCCGCAGAGAGTGCAGCATCCGTTTTATCACTTTCAAGTGAATTGATAATCTCTACAACTGTGCCAGTTGCAAGAGTTTCCCATACTCTATTAGAACCATCAGGATCAAACCCTTTAAGGATATATGCTGTCTTATTTTCTTTTACATAAACGAAAAGACCTTCTACTAACTGAATAGTAGGCATCGAGTCACGGTCAGCTAATGTAGCTTGAACCGTTCTATTATCTAATGGTAGATTCGCACCTAAGTCAAAACCAGAACCTACCGAAATGCCTTTACCAAAAAATTCTGCCATAATTAGTTAAAGTTTACATAGTAAGTACTAGGTTGCGTCATCTTACCAGATAAATATACTGTGTAATCAACAGCTTGACCATCTAAACCAGTAACCGAAACTGTACTAGTTGCATACGAACTAGTTACATCAAAGTTGTTACTGTCTTTAATATTTGAAACTGTCCATCCTGCTGGAGCTGCAAAACAGATGTATTGTTCAGAAATAGGACCAGAAACTTTAATAGTTTTCTTTGCAGAAACTGTTTTAGTCATTCCTTTAATAACCTCTTCTGTAATTGCATTTGTAGAAACTAAACCTGAATAAGCTGCACGATAACCTGTTACAGTTGTTTTTCCAGAATCTACACTTCCAGCAGCAAGTGGAGTTTGATAATTATTTCCTTTTGAATCTTTAGGTTGAGGACCTTCAGCATAAGCTGCACGATAGTAGTAATCCATTGCACCAGCTACTACTTTCTCTGGCAAAGATTCTACTTTACTTGAACCATATAGAATCTTAGAAGCTTCCATATCCTGTTTACCAGCTCTATTATTTTGTTTCTTTCCTGCTAGAGTAATCGCACCTGCATTAAAACTTACGTTAAAGTTTGCTGCAGAAGGAGCATTTGCTCCAATCTCCTGAACATTCTGATAACTCTTTAAAGAGATACTTGCAGAAGGAGCAGTAAATGTTGGATTAACTGTTGGGAAGATAAGAGTATCAAAGATTTCATCATAACTCTTACCTGTAAGTTGTGCTACAGTTGTACCTGCGGCAATACCTCCAAGTTTCTCTACGGTTGCTACTGTAGGATCTAATGAAGACTCATAAGAACCACTTGCTGTAGGATCTAAGCTATCAAGTTTAGCTTTATCTTCTTTAGACATAAGACCATCTGCAGTAACCGTAGCTTTACCTAGTAACAAAGTTGTAGAGGTGGAATCTGTATATGTAATTACAATCCCATTAGCATTGGCATTTAATGCTACATTTGATACTTTCTTATTAGAATCGCCACCATATTCAGTGCCATTCATAATAATTTTCTTAGTATCTGTGGCAAAATAAATACCATTAGCATGCGTAGTGGAATTATAAGAAGCTTGTGGACCTCTATAAAATTTTACAACACTATTAGCCATGTTTTAAAAATTAATTGTTAACATCATTTCAAATTATAGAGGAAACCTCTTCAATTTTATCTTCTAATTTTTGTATCTGTTGATCCATTTCACTTTTAGTATAATAATCTTTTAAATCTACGGTTATTTGTCCACTTCCTCATTTTTCCCACATATATACATCTTCTGTAGTACTTGGAGAATGAACAACAATATATTCTTCAAATAAGTCGTGAAGTACTGTCGATGTTGCAGGAATCATATATAATTTTCCTAACTTATCAACAGTTGGATCTCCTAACTCTTCAAAACTATTTGCGAATCTTATTTCAAATCCCGATGTATTAGGAAAAGATTTTCAAGCAGTTTCAAATTGTTCTTGTGTAAGAGTACCACCAACAGCAATATAAGAATTGTATAAAAAGTCTTGAACTGAATATTCATCCATGGATTCATCACAAGGATCATATCAAATCTTATCGTGCTCTGGTTCGTTATTTGGAAAATCAGATTGACATCCGATTGCTATATTTTCATCACCAGGATCTCCTTTTTCTCCCTGAGGAATTCCAAATTTAAGATTTGCATCACTAATATCTGGATTTAAATCAGTTACATAAGGTTGTGCATCTGGTGCTAATTTTTCTACTTCAGAAACTACAGTTACTGTAGCAGGTTTTCCTTTAGGAACTTTTACATTTAAAGCTCATTCTCTAGGAGCATTAGTTTTATCAATTACTAATGACGGATTTTGATCTCACTCAACAGTTTCAATAGTTCCTGCATTAAATCTAGGAAGAACAGAACCAGTAGAAGTAATCACTTTACTTGATTCCATAGTTAATTCCAAATGACCTTCTGCATCACTAATATTAACTGATTTAATACTATCTCCTCTTAATTCTTCTAAATAGCATAGTGTAACCCATTCACTAGTAGGATCTCCTAAATATCCCCATAGAATTCTATCATCTGTTAAATTATCAGGATCTCCAAATTTTCTAACAAGTGCAGGTGTTCTTCCAGAATCTCCTTTAGGTCCCTGAGGTCCTTGTGCTCCAGTAGCTCCAGTATTTCCCTTGTCACCTTTGGCTTGTCCTAATTTAATTCATGATTTTGGTGGATCATTCTTATCATAAGAAACAAACCAATATCCGTCTTCAATTTTCAATTGAGGCGTTATACCATCTTCACCGTCTTCTCCAGGAATGCCAGGTGCTCCAGTAGCTCCTGTTAAACCTTCAGCTAAAACTCTTTGTCCACTATCGTCAAATATTCATTCAGTTTTTTCATTAATAGATACTGTTCAATAATAATGATTATTAGATGTATCCTTTTTAATGCCGATAATAGGAGTATCTCCAGCGGGGCCTTTAAGATCACTTATTGAGGTTGAACTTGGAGGAGTATTACTTTCTTTTCAAGAAAGTATTCCGTTATTAATCTCTGGAACTCATACTTTTCCTGTAGGTCCTTCAACTCCCGCCATTACAAAAGCTCAGAAAAGATTTGGTTTAATACCAATAATCTTATCTTCTTCCCAAACTAATTCGGGCATATTTAAAGATGAAGATGTATGACTCCTAGTACAAGATAATAGAGCTCCCTCAAATGCTACAAAATCTATAATATATTCATCATTAAAGTAATGTATATTAGTCATCCATTCTCCAGCCATTTTAAAGGAAGTTCCTTTATAGAAATCTCTTGAATTATAAGCTCCAGAATACTCTCTTGAATTTTGTAGATCTATAGTAGGTAATATATTATTTTTCTTCATAGTTTATTATTTTGACCCTAATATTAAAAATGGAACACTAATACTTGTTGTTGGTACTTTGCCATCTCCAGTTCTTACATCTAAAGAAGCCCCATTAATTCTGCCTCTTGCAGAACCATAAAACATTTTTAACAAAGCCCCATCTCATATAGGTTGTGAAATAGCTACAGTAGTTATTGATAGAGTTCTACCAGGATAAATACTTGTTAAATTTAAATTTGCAGCAAAATTTCCAGATTGACTCACAGTTAATACTAAGTCAGTTCTACACCTATAAAAAGAAGATAAAGATGGCACACCAGATGAATTAAAATAGACTTCTCCACATGCTAAAAACGAATCACTATTATAATCATCATAACTTCTATAATAAAGATCTGAACGTAGTGTTCCATTCTGCTTTCATGTTTTCAGCTCAAAATCTGATGTATTTTCTACCCAAATTGTTCCAACATAGTAGTTACTTACTATTGAGGATGGAACGAATTTAAATTCTACTACACTTCCTGCAGGAAGCAAAATTTGGGAAGCATTAAAAAGAATTGGTTCATCATAAGAGAATAATAGCCTACCATTGTAATATCCACAAATTTTAATAGATTCATCATCATGGCCATTATCAAATGGGTATACAAATAATTGTTTATCCGACTTGTTATAAATTGCACCAGAATATGAACCATCAATATTTAATTGATATTTAGAAGCATCTATTTTAAGTATTACATCTTCATGTATGGTTGGAGAATATACAATTTCTGAGTACAATGAATCTAATACATGTGGATTAGATGATTGAGTCAGTGTATATTGTTTAGTATTTTGAATAAGTGCATTATTAATTTTAATATTTGTTAAGTCAACACTTCCATCATCCCCAAATTTAATTTTTCCTGCAGCCATATGTCCAGCTCCAGTTCTAAAATTAAATAGTATATTTGGAGTAAATACACCTCCTGTAGGAGTTTCTGGATTAAAATTCTGGTATTGAGTAGATACTTGCCCACTAGAATCAATCCCTTGCTGACTAAACATATAGTTTCCATTAAATACAGCAGATCCAATAAGACCGTTAGCGATAATCCCAATTTTAGTATACAGCGCTTCAAATGCATCTAATTTAACTCAACTATTACTAGTATCAGTGCTAGGAGATTCATTACTGTGTAATGTTCCTTGCCAAGTTCCTACTATATTTAAAACGTAATAGCTAGCATCATTAGAATCATATACATAAGGAGTTTTATCTGCGGTTCCTTGATATACAGTATTAACATTATAAATACCTTCAGGATAAATTATTTGTCCTTTAGAACCATTCTCTCCATTTAATCCATTAGTTCCACTTAATTTAGTGGGAGTACTCCAGCTACCTTCAATTGTGCCAACTTTATCAGTATTACTTGTATAATTTACTCTGGCTTGAATAAACCAAATATAAGGAGTCTCTTCAGTAGGAGTTGGAACCGCTAAATTCCAACCTGTTGGTTGTCTTGTCGTTCCAGGAGTACTTGTTCCTCCATAAATTGTTGTAGTTCCTAAACAGTAACGAACTTCGATGCCAATTCCAGGTAATCCATCAACTCCGTCTTTACCTGCAGGACCAGGATCACCAGTAACACCAGGTTCTCCTTTTATTTTAGTCCATTTATAATCAGAAGGATCGTTACTATCGTTTATATTAAAATCTACATATACTCCAATTCAAGCGCCTGGATCTTCTCCATTATTGCTTGTAAAAGTTGTACCTCCATCATTAGAGTATTTAATATGTAGATAACTTGTTTTTCCGTCTTCTCCATTAGTACCATCAGTTCCGTTTGTTCCATCCTTACCGTCTTTTCCGTCTTTTCCATCAGCTCCTTTAGGTAATCCAAAACTAAATTTGAATATATCTCTCTCTAAAACTACATTAGCATTAGCCTGAGTAGTTGAAGAGACATTTACTACTTCTGCATCAAAATTAGGAATTTCTCCGCCGCCAGAAATAGTTTTCCATTCAGTATCATAATCAGCATTAGACTTTTTAACTAAAGCTTGACCTGTAGTACCTCCAGGAACTACTCCTACTCCATCTGTTCCATTCTGACCTGGATTACCTGTTGCTTGTCCTATATCTTCTCATGTTTGTCCTTCATTCATTGAAAGCATTCAACGACCATTTTCTATTTTTAATTGAGGAGTAATACCGTTTTCTCCAGATGGACCTGTAGGCCCAATATCTCCAGGATCACCTTTTTCTCCTTTACCACTATTTCCCATGATAAAAGCTCAATAAGGATTTGGTTCTACTCCAATAATTATGTCGTTTTCATAGATCAACATAGGTTTATTTCATTCTGATGATAAATGACCTCTTAGACAATACAGTAAACTACCATTGTAAGATATAAAATCAACAATATGTTCATCATTAAAATAATGAGTATTAGGGGCTCAAGCACCTGCCATTTTGAAAGAGGTGCCTCTATAAAAGTCTCTAGAACTATACATATTGTAATATTCTTGTGAGCTTACTGCATCTTCTACGATTACATTAACATTAGATCTCTTCATAATATTGAATTATTTTAATTATTTCACTATTAGTTGGATTTCCGTGTTCAATATAATCAATTGCATTAACAATCTCATTCATTGTAAACAATGATTTCTTGTTAGGTAAATGTCCAATATTAATTAACTCTTGAACAAATATTTTATATAATTCATTATATAGAATTTCCACAACCACAACTATTATTTATATTACCTAATTCCTCTCCACATAAAGAATTACATGAAGATAAATTATCTAATATTCTTTGCGCTTCTGTAAAGTTCCCCATATCTTTTAGATAATCAAACACATACATAGCACTTAATAAGAAATCTCTTCGATCTCTTA
>QFCF01002494.1_pt1 | contig 10415 bp, 4 predicted proteins | sample 5346961 | NCBI WGS metagenome assembly QFCF01 (sample SAMN09062253, study PRJNA434731) | Human gut metagenome, whole genome shotgun sequencing project. | reverse complement strand
GCGCCGTCTACAGTGCGCTGTACGCCCTGCAGCATCGCGGCCAGGAGAGCTGCGGCATTGCGCTGAACGTCGACGGCGTGCTGTCCGGCTACCGCGATCTGGGCCTTGTCAGCGAGGTCTTTACCAAGCGCGTGCTGGAGGAGCTGCCCCGCGGCGCAAAGATGGCTACCGGCCATGTCCGCTATGCCACGGCGGGCCAGCGCAGCCGTTCCAACGCGCAGCCGATGGTTCTGCATCACTGCAAGGGCGCTATGGCGGTCTGCCACAACGGCAACCTTGTCAACGCGCCGAAGCTGCGCCGCAAGCTCGAGATGAGCGGTTCGATCTTTCACGGCACGTCGGACACCGAGGTCATCGCCTATCTGCTGACCCAGAACCGTCTGCTGACGCCGAACATTGAGATGGCCGTCAGCCGCACGATGGACGACATCGAGGGCGCATACTCCCTCGTCATTATGACCCACACCAAGCTGATCGCGGCGCGCGACCCCAACGGCTTCCGCCCGCTGTGCATCGGCGAGCTGCCCGACGGCAACGGCTATGCCTTTGCCAGTGAGAGCTGTGCGCTGGACGCCGTGGGTGCGAAGTTCGTCCGTGACGTGCGCCCCGGCGAGATCGTTATTGCCGACCGCAACGGTCTGCGCACGATGGGGGATCACTGCGGCGCCGCGCCGCACACGATGTGCGTCTTTGAGTACATCTACTTTGCCCGCCCGGATTCCGTCATCGAGGGCACCTGTGTGCATGAGGCCCGTCTGCAGGCGGGCCGGTTCCTGGCGCAGGAGCATCCCGTGGAGGCCGATGTCGTCATCGGCGCGCCGGACTCCGGTCTGGATGCAGCGCTCGGCTATGCGCAGGAGAGCGGCATCCCCTACGGCGTGGGCTTTATCAAGAATAAATATGTAGGCCGCACCTTCATTCAGGGCAGCCAGGCCCAGCGCGAGAGCAGCGTGCGCATCAAGCTGAACGCCATCACGTCCACGGTCAAGGGCAAGCGCGTTGTGCTGGTCGATGACTCCATCGTCCGCGGCACGACGAGCGCCCGCACCATCCGCCTGCTGCGCGAGGCCGGTGCTGCCGAGGTACACTACCGGATCAGCGCGCCGCCGTTCGCCCACCCGTGCTACTTCGGCACCGACATTCCCGACGAGAAAGACCTGATTGCCACCGGCCACACCGTCGAGGAGATCAACAAGCTGGTCGGGTCTGACACGCTGGGCTATTTGAGCATTGAGCATGTGCAGCAGCTGGCCATCCACAGCAAGTGCGGCTTCTGCACGGGCTGCTTTACCGGCAAATACCCCGTCGCCCCGCCCACCGAGACGATGGACATTGTCTACGACAAGCCGCTGAGCCAGTCTAAGACGAATAAAAAGCTGTAATCATAACGACGGAAGCGCAGCAGTAGCGCAAACTTCTCTCCCCCACCGCCTCCTTGCCTCCCTCTGCGAGGGAGGTGACGCGCAGCGCCGGAGGGAGAGAGCTTGCCGCTGCCACCCGATTTTCCGAGTAGTGTAACACATTTAGGAGTTCAACATGGAAAAAAGCTATTCTGCCAGCTACGCCGCTGCAGGCGTGGATATTACCGCCGGGTACCGCTCTGTTGAGCTGATGAAGCAGTATGTGGCCCGCACGATGACCGAGAACTGCATCGGCGGTCTGGGCGGCTTCGGCGGCCTGTTTGAGCTGGACTGCACCGGCATGGAGCATCCCGTTCTGATTTCCGACTGCGTGGCCATGTGTGTCAACGACGTCATCTGCGCCGGTGCCAAGCCGCTGGTTTTCCTCGACTACATTGCCTGCGGCAAGAACATCCCGGAGAAGATTGCCGAGATCGTCAAGGGCGTGGCCGAGGGCTGCGTCCAGGCGGGCTGCTCCCTCGTAGGCGGCGAGACCGCCGAGCACCCCGGCATGATGCCCGAGGAGGAGTACGACCTGGCCGGTTTCACCGTCGGCGTCGTGGACAAGGCAAAGATTTTGGACAACTCCACGATGCAGCCGGGCGATGTCATCATCGCACTGCCCTCCACGGGCGTACACTCCAACGGTTTCTCGCTGGTGCGTAAAATTTTTGACATTGACAACAACCCCGATGTGCTGAAAAAGACATTCGACGGCATGGACAAGCCCCTGGGCGAGGCCCTGCTGGCCCCCACGAAGATCTACGTCAAGCCCGTGCTGACTGTCATGGACGAGATCACGGTCAAGGGCGTGTCTCACATCACCGGCGGCGGCTTCTATGAGAACATTCCCCGCAGCCTGAAGAAAGGCTGTGCGGCCCGCATCGCCAAGGCCGATGTGCGCACCCCTGCCCTGTTCGACGTCATGCAGCGCGAGGGCGGCATCTCCGAGCACGATATGTTCAACACCTTCAACATGGGCGTCGGCATGGTGCTGACCGTCGCGCCCGAGGACGCGGACAAGGCCATTGCCATTCTGAAGGCCCACGGCGAGGACGCCTACCGTCTGGGCAGCATCGTCGAGGGCGACGGGGTCGAGCTGGTATGAAGCGTGTAGCGGTACTGGTATCGGGCGGCGGCACGAACCTGCAGGCCCTGCTGGAAAGCGAGCGCCGCGGCGAGAACCCGAACGGCAAAATCGAGCTGGTCGTTGCCAGCAAGCCCGGCGTCTACGCGCTGGAGCGCGCCGCCAATTTCGGTGTGGAATCCGCTGTTGTCAGCCGCAGGGACTACGCTGACAGCGCAGCGTTTGACGCCGCCCTGCTGGACACCCTGCAGAAGCACAGTATTGACGTGGTCGTGCTGGCAGGCTTTTTGAGCGTGCTGGGCGAGAAGGTCATTGCGGCCTACCGCAATAAAATCATCAATGTTCATCCCAGCCTGATCCCCAGCTTCTGCGGCCCCGGCTTCTACGGACTGCGCGTGCACGAGGCTGCGCTGGCCCGCGGCGTGAAGCTGACCGGTGCCACCGTCCACCTTGTAAACGAGGAATGCGACGGCGGGCCCATTCTGCTGCAGAAGGCCGTGGCCGTGGAGCCCGGCGACACCCCCGAGACGCTGCAGAAGCGCGTCATGGTCGAGGCCGAGTGGCAGCTGCTGCCCAAGGCATTGGCGATGGTGTGCAGTGACGAGGTGTAAAATCGCAACAATGGCAAAGTTCTCTCCCCCACCGCCTGCGGGCGGAGCCCCCTCGCAGAGGGGGCCAAGGCTTCCAGGCTCCCTCTGCGAGGGAGCTGTCCGCGCAGCGGACTGAGGGAGAGAGCCTTGCCACCACATCCCGTTTTATGTTTTTGTATACACCAAAACGAGGTCATTATGAAAAAAAACATCTACAAATATCTTGCCGGGAATGACTACCCCGGGCGCGGCATTGTGCTGGGCAAAAGCCTCGACGGCCAGAAGGCGTTCGTCGTCTACTGGATCATGGGCCGCAGCGCCAACAGCCGCAACCGTGTGTTTGAGCCTATCGACGGCGGCATCCGCACGGTGGCCGCTGACCCGGCCAAGCTCGAGGACCCGCACCTCATCATCTACAACGCTGTGCTGACCCTGCGGGAGACCACCGTGGTCACGAACGGCGACCAGACCGACACGATTGCCCAGTTCATGAACGGCAACCTTTTCCCCGGCTACAGCTTTGAGGCTGCGCTGGCGACCCGCACCTATGAGGACGACGCGCCGAACTTTACCCCGCGCATCTCCGGCGTCGTCGATATGCGCCGCGGCGGCTACAAGCTGTCCATCGTCAAGTCCGACGAGGGCAACGCCGAGAGCGTGCAGCGCCAGACCTTCGACTACCCGCAGCCCGTGGCCGGTGAGGGACACTTCATCAGCACTTACGTCAAGAACGGTGCGCCGATTCCCAGCTTTGCGGGTGAGCCGCTGCGCGTCGCCATCGACACGAACGACGCGGACAAGTTTGCCGACAAGCTGTGGGCGAGCCTGAACGAGGACAACAAGGTCAGCCTGTTTGTCCGCAGCATCGAGCTGGAAACCGGCGAGTACGAGGACATTATCCTGAATAAATACACCGCTGTGGAGGGTTAATATGAACGAATTTCAGCTGAAATACGGCACGAACCCCAACCAGAAGCCCGCCCGCATCTACATGGCGGACGGCAGTGACCTGCCTGTGCAGATTTTGAACGGACGCCCGGGCTACATCAACTTTCTGGATGCGTTCAACTCCTGGCAGCTCGTGCGCGATTTGAAGAAGGCACTCGGCCAGCCCGCTGCCGCCAGCTTCAAGCACGTCTCTCCCGCCGGTGCGGCCATCGGTCTGCCGCTGGATGAGACCCTGCGCGCCATGTACCACATTGCGCCGGAGACCGAGCTTTCCCCGCTGGCCTGCGCCTACGCCCGTGCCCGCGGTGCAGACCGTATGTCCAGCTTCGGCGACTGGATCGCGCTGTCCGATGTCTGCGACCTGAGCACCGCGAAGCTGATTCAGCACGAGGTCTCCGACGGCATCATTGCGCCCGGCTACGACGCCGACGCGCTGGAGGTGCTGAAATCCAAGAAGAAGGGCGGCTACGCCATCGTCCAGATCGACGCCGACTACGAGCCGAAGCCGCTGGAGACCCGCACGGTCTTTGGCGTGACCTTCGAGCAGGGCCGTCAGGACCTGGACATTTCCAATGAGACGATGCTGCAGAACGTTGTGACCGAGAACAAGGTCATCAGCGACGAGCAGCGCCGCGACCTCATCATCAGCCTGATCGTGCTGAAATACACCCAGTCCAACAGCGTCTGCTACGTGCAGGACGGCCAGACCATCGGCGTCGGTGCGGGCCAGCAGAGCCGCGTGCACTGCACCCGTCTGGCGGGCCAGAAGGCCGACAACTGGCAGCTGCGCCACATGCCGAAGGTGCTGGACCTGCCGTTCCGCGCTGACATTGCCAAGCCGAACCGCGACAACGCGATCGATGTTTACATCGGCGACACGCCGGAGGATGTCATCGGCGACAATGTTTGGGCCGAGACCTTCACCGAGCAGCCGGCCCCGCTGACCGCCGAGGAAAAGCGCGCTTGGCTGGATGCCGTGACCGGTGTGAGCCTGGGCAGTGATGCCTTCTTCCCGTTCGGCGATAACATCGAGCGCGCGCGCCGCAGCGGCGTGACCGCCATTGTACAGCCGGGCGGCTCTATCCGCGACGCACAGGTGATCGACACCTGCAACAAGTACGGCATTGCGATGGCGTTCTGCGGCATCCGGCTGTTCCATCATTAAACGCAAAAAACAACTCGCCTGCGGCGATTTTTCGTCGCGGGCTGTTGTGCTGTCAAGGAGGACGCTTATGAAAATTCTGGTTGTCGGCGGCGGCGGGCGTGAGCACGCCATCATCCGCGCGCTGAAAAAAAGCCCCCGCTGCTCCGAGATCTGGTGTGCGCCCGGCAACGGCGGCATCAGCTATGACGCCCACTGCAAGGCCATCCCGGCCACCGACGTGGACGCCATGGTCAAATTTGCCAAGGAAGAAGCCTTTGACTATGTCGTCGTCGCCCAGGACGACCCGCTGGCGCTGGGCATGGTCGATGCGCTGGCCGCTGTCGGCATCCCGGCATTCGGTCCCGACAAGGCCGCGGCCCGCATTGAGGCCAGCAAGGTGTTCAGCAAGGACCTGATGAAGAAATACGGCATTCCTACGGCCAAATATGAGACGTTCGACGACCCCGAGAAGGTCATGGACTACATCAAAGCCGAGGGCAAATACCCCGTCGTCATCAAGGCGGACGGTCTGGCGCTGGGCAAGGGCGTGCTGATCTGCCAGAATGAGCAGGAGGCCGCCGACGGCGTCAAGGAGATCATGCTTGACAAAAAGTTCGGCGCGTCCGGCAACCATGTGGTCGTCGAGGAGTTTCTGACCGGCCCCGAGGTCAGCGTGCTGTCCTTCTGCGACGGCAAGACCGTCAAGCCGATGGTCTCGAGCATGGACCACAAGCGTGCTCTCGACCACGACGAGGGCCTGAACACCGGCGGCATGGGCACCGTGGCCCCGAACCCCTACTACACGCCCGCAGTCGCCGAGCGCTGCATGCAGGAGATTTTCCTGCCCACGGTTGCGGCCATGCAGGCCGAGGGCTGCCCCTTCAAGGGCTGCCTGTATTTCGGCCTGATGCTGACCCCCGACGGCCCGAAGGTCATCGAGTACAACTGCCGTTTCGGCGACCCCGAGACGCAGGTCGTGCTGCCCCTGCTGGAAAGCGACCTGCTGACCGTGATGGAGGCCACAACGAACGGCACGCTGGACAAGACCGATGTCAAATTCAGCGACGGCGCGGCGGCTTGTGTCATCTTAGCCAGCGGCGGCTATCCCCTCGCCTACGAGAAGGGCAAGGAGATCACCGGCCTGACCGCGGGCCAGCTGAACGCCGCCGATGTGACGGTCTACCACGCCGGCACGGCCATCAAAGACGGCAGGCTCGTCACGAACGGCGGGCGCGTGCTGGGCGTGACCGCCACGGCCAACACCCTGCCCGAGGCGCTGAAAAAGGCGTATGCTGCCACGGAGAGCATCCATTTTGACAAGCTGCACAAGCGCAGTGACATTGGGGCAAGAGCGCTGGCAGCAATGCAGTAAAAAGGCTTCCCCATCGGGGGAAGCTGTCACCGAAGGTGACTGATGAGGGCAAACTTCCCGCAGCTTTCCGTCAATGGGATACAGCGGTACACTTTCCCCTCATCCGGCCTCGGACGGGGCCTCGGCCACCTTCCCCCAGGGGGAAGGCTTTCCGTCCGTCACTTCCTGCAAATTTAACTCTCAGGAGGAAATACAATGGTATATCGCATTTATGTTGAGAAAAAGCCCGGCTTTGACGGCGAGGCACAGGGGCTTCTGCATGAGCTGGTCGATCTGGTCGGCATCCAGAATTTGACCGGTCTGCGCCTTTTGAACCGCTATGACGTCGAGGGCATCGACGCAGTGCTGTTCCAGCAGGCTGTGCCCACCGTGTTCAGTGAGCCGCCTGTTGACGTGACCTACGACAAGCTTCCCGACGCCAAGACCGTTTTTGCCGTCGAGTACCTGCCCGGCCAGTTTGACCAGCGCGCCGACTCTGCCAGCGAGTGCATCCAGCTGCTGAGCCAGGGCGAGCGCCCCGCGGTGCGCTCCGCCCGCGTCTATCTGCTGGACGGCGACCTGACCGACGCCGACCTGGCCGCCATCAAGAAGTACGTCATCAACCCCGTCGAGGCCCGCGAAGCAAGCCTTGACGAGCGCAGCACCCTGAAAATGGAGTTTGCCATCCCGACGGAGGTCGAGACGCTGACCGGCTTCACCGCGCTGGACGACGACGCGCTGGAAGCGTTCCGCAATGAGAAGGGCCTGGCGATGGACCATGCGGACATCGTGTTCTGCCAGAACTACTTCAAATCCGAGCACCGCGACCCGACCATCACCGAGATCCGTCTGATTGACACCTACTGGTCCGACCACTGCCGCCACACGACGTTCGGCACGATCCTGGACGACGTGAAGATCGACGACGAGCTTGTGCAGGCCGCATTTGACCGCTACATGGCACTGCGCGCCGAGACGGGCCGCGACAGGAAAAACCGCACCCTGATGGACTGCGCGACCATCGGTGCCAAGGCGCTGAAGCAGCGCGGCATTCTGAAGAATCTTGACGAGAGCGAGGAGATCAACGCCTGCACCGTCAAGATCAAATGTGACGTGGACGGTGAGCAGCAGGACTGGCTGTTCCTGTTCAAGAACGAGACCCACAACCACCCCACCGAGATCGAGCCCTTCGGCGGCGCGGCGACCTGCATTGGCGGTGCCATCCGTGACCCGCTGTCCGGACGCAGCTACGTCTATCAGGCCATGCGCGTGACCGGTGCGGCTGACCCGCTGAAGCCTGTTTCCGAGACAATGCCCGGCAAGCTGCCCCAGCGCAAGCTGGTCACAACGGCTGCCGCGGGCTATTCCAGCTACGGCAACCAGATCGGCCTTGCCACCGGTCAGGTCGCAGAGCTGTACCACCCCGGCTACGCCGCCAAGCGCATGGAGATCGGTGCAGTTGTCGGCGCGACGCCTGCCAGCCATGTCCGCCGCGAGGAGCCCGCCCCGGGTGATGTCGTCATCCTGCTGGGCGGACGCACGGGCCGCGACGGTGTCGGCGGTGCCACCGGTTCCTCCAAGGCGCACAAGCTGACAAGCCTTGAGACCTGCGGTGCCGAGGTGCAGAAGGGCAACGCGCCCATCGAGCGCAAGCTGCAGCGCCTGTTCCGCCGCGAGGACGCCTGCCGCCTTATCAAGCGCTGCAACGACTTCGGCGCAGGCGGTGTGTCTGTCGCCATCGGTGAGCTGGCCGACGGCCTGCACATCGACCTGAACAAGGTCACCCGCAAGTACGAGGGTCTGGACGGCACCGAGCTGGCCATTTCGGAGAGCCAGGAGCGCATGGCCGTGGCCGTTGCTCCCGAGGACGCCGAGACCTTTATGAAGTACGCCGCCGAGGAAAACCTCGAGGCGACTATCGTTGCCACCGTCACCGAAGAAAAGCGGATGCGCGAGGTCTGGAACGGCAAGACTATCGTTGACCTCTCCCGCGAGTTCCTGAACTCCAACGGTGCCGAGCGCCACGCTGATGCGCACATCCTGCCGGGCCATGTCTGGCAGCCCCAGTTTGCCGGTGCAACGTTTGAGCAGAAGCTGGAATCCATGGTCAGCGACCTGAACGTCTGCAGCCAAAAGGGCCTGGGCGAGCGGTTCGACTCCACCATTGGCGCAGCCACCGTGCTGATGCCCTACGGCGGCAAGTACCAGCTGACCCCGACGATGGCTATGGCCGCCAAGCTGCCAGTGGACGGCGAGACGACGACCTGCTCCGGCATGGCGTGGGGCTTCAACCCCTACCTGACCGAGGCTGACCCCTACCGCGGCGCGTATATGGCCGTGGTCGAGAGCGTGACCAAGCTGGTCTGCGCGGGCTTCCACCACGAGGATATGTACCTGACGTTCCAGGAATATTTTGAGCATATGAACGATAAGCCCGAGCGCTGGGGCAAGCCGCTGGCCGCCCTGCTCGGTGCGCTGGATGCCCAGATGGGTCTGGGCATTGCGTCCATCGGCGGCAAGGACTCGATGTCCGGCAGCTTTGAGGGCCTGGACGTGCCCCCGACGCTCGTCAGCTTTGCGACGGCCATCGGCAACACCCACGACGTGCAGAGCCCCGAGTTCAAGAAGGCCAACAGCTCCGTTGTCATCCTGCGCCCCAACTACAAGAACGGTCTGCCCGAGATCGGCAGCCTGATTGCCATTTACAAGACCGTCGAGCAGATGATCGACGAGGGCAAGGTGCTGGCTGCCGCCACGCCGGGCTACGGCGGTGTGGCCGAGGCACTGTTCAAGATGTGCGTCGGCAACCATGTGGGTCTGCAGCTGTCCAATGACATCGACCTGAACGATCTGTTCAAGCCCGCCTACGGCGCGGTCATTCTGGAGCTGCTTGATGCCTCCGCCGGTGAGTTCCTCGGCTTCACCACCGTGGACTACACGCTGGAGGCCGAGGGCAAGGCCATTGACCTGGCCCGTCTGCAGGAGCTGTGGGAGCAAAAGCTCGAGCCGGTATTCCCCTACCGCAAGGCCGGTGAGTTCGTCCCCGCGCTGGAGCATGACTGCCCCGCCAACAAGCGCGTGGCTCCCTCTGTGCGCCTGGCGACGCCGCGGGTCGTCATCCCCGTATTCCCCGGCACGAACTGCGAGTACGACACGGCCCGCGCGTTCCGCCGCGCAGGCGGCGACCCGCATGTTCTGGTGCTGAAAAACCTGACCCCCGCCAACGTGGCCGAGAGCTGCGAGGCGCTGGTGAAGGAGCTGGACGAGGCGCAGATCCTGATGCTGCCGGGCGGCTTCTCCGGCGGCGACGAGCCGGACGGCAGCGCCAAGTTCATTGCGGCGTTCTTCCGCAATCCGTCGGTGGCCGACGCAGTCAACCGTCTGCTGAACCAGCGCGACGGTCTGGCTCTGGGCATCTGCAACGGCTTCCAGGCACTCATCAAGCTGGGCCTGGTCCCCTACGGCGAGATTCGTCCCATCACCGAAAGCGACCCGACGCTGACGTTTAATACGATCCACCGCCACCAGTCCATGCTGGTGCGTACCCGCGTGGCCAGCAACAAGAGCCCCTGGCTGAGCAAATGCGACATCAACGACGAGCACCTGATCGCCATCAGCCACGGCGAGGGCCGCTTTGTCTGCAACGAGCAGCTGCTGAACCAGCTCATCGACAACGGCCAGATTGCGACCCAGTACGTTGACCTGCTTTGCCGCCCGACGATGGACATGCGCTACAATCCGAACGGCTCCGTGCTGGCAATCGAGGGCATCACGAGCCCGGATGGCCGTGTCTTTGGCAAGATGGGCCACAGCGAGCGCAGCGGCGAGCAGCTCTATAAGAACGTTACCGGTGACAAATACCAGCCGATCTTTGAGGGCGGCGTGAATTATTTCA
>QFCF01002477.1_pt1 | contig 10498 bp, 10 predicted proteins | sample 5346961 | NCBI WGS metagenome assembly QFCF01 (sample SAMN09062253, study PRJNA434731) | Human gut metagenome, whole genome shotgun sequencing project. | reverse complement strand
GTGGATAGATACGAAATCAGCTACCTTTAACATCTCGTCTACGGACATGCCAGTTGCATGCTCTTTCTCGAAATCTTCCGGTTTCAGGAATGGATCGTAAGCAACGACAGTCATACCAAATGCACGGCCAAGTTCGCCGACTCTCTTACCGATACGACCGAAGCCCATAACGCCCAGAGTCTTGCCGCGAAGCTCACGACCTTCGAATTTATATTTGTTCCACTCGTGTTTTACTTTTACATCGTAGTTAGCTGTGAAAGTACCACGGGAGATATCTAACATTTTGGAAATGGTCAGCTCTGCAACTGCGTTAGCGTTTAAGCCCGGTGCGTTGAAGATCTGGATTCCTTTGGATTTTGCATAGTCCATATCAATGTGGTTCAGACCAACGGAGCAAACGCCGATAACCTTCAGGTTCTTAGCAGCGTCGATGATCTCCTGATCGATCTTCGGATCTACACGCATGATCAGAACGTCTACGTCACCGATTTCAGCTAATAACTGATCCTTGGTGGACGGCAGATTCTCTGCAGTTTTAACTTCCATGTATTTGCTGAGTTCTTCAGCAATACCAGCGTATACTTTGTCAATGATAAGACACTTCATAGTTTAATTTCCTCCGCTCTTATTTTGTAAAATGTACCTATATGCAAGTATACCTAAAATCTGCTGTCCAGTCAAGTCATTTTGCCGTACCAAAAAGAAACTCGTATTCGATTTTTTGTATAACACTTATAAGTAAATGCTGGATAAAAAGGTGTTTTTGTAGAAAATACCGCGAGGGCGATTTATAAATTGTATTTTGAGATAGGGCAGACTATAATAAAGGTACGATGCAGTTCAAAGTCCGGTTCCGGACGGCATTCGATGATTCTGCCCGCAAAGAGGGCATCTGTGATTCACAGAAATATCCGGGTATTTATGAAATTTCATAATGCATTTTTTGTTTCAGGGGAAACTGCGTCCTATGAAACAAAAAAGCAGTCATATGATTTCGTGGTGCTGAATATAAGTATCATATCGGCATTTAGAAAACATGGCATCTTATATCTTGAATGATATTTGTGTGTGATGCGGTATTTTATGCTGATTTAAACTCAGGACAGAAAATTTCAGGTTACTGTTCATTTAATGCGAAGCCACGGCAAATTCCGTTACGTGGCACGTATGCGTGAACAATAACAATTTTAGAAAGGATGGAGAAGGTTGAGAGAGGAGTACGGAAATTTAGAACGTGCTTACGAAAGAATGCGGTTCGGCTGGCAGGAGACATTTGCCGGGGAATGGCAGAAAGGGAGAATGTATGGGGAAAAGAGAAGACAGAAGATATGGCTGGAGGCTGGCAGTGCTGACATTTGTGCTGCTGTGCCTGCAGGGCACCGGCGGACAGGCTTACGCACAGGAAGATAAGGTGGGAGAACGGCGGATCCGTTATTCTTCTTCCTATTTGAAAGAGGCTGAGATACCAGAAGCGCCGGAAGAATATCTGGAAGAGGGGGAAATTACCTATCGGCTTGTGGGGACAGAGATAGAGGCGGTGCCGGTGCGCGGCAGAACGCGGGAGGTTTCGGGGGAGATGGTCTATCCATCCGTGACGCGGGAACAGGAGATCCCGGCGAGAGCGCCGATGGAGGTGGAGGATCGGGAGAGCCGGAAGACGGTATCGGTTATGCTGGATCTGAAAAGAACCTCTTATGAGAACGAACACTGGCAGGATGGATTTGAGATTTCGGTCGTATTTCACGAATACGGGGCGGACACATACCGGCTGGGTGGAACTGTCGTGATGCATGATGAAAAAGTGCCGCCGTTGGAGGCGTGCAGGGAAGAACTGCTTGCAAGTGCAGGGCTATCGGAGGATGAGGTGCAGATTGAGTCGGCAAGCTGGGAGGGAGATGCTTATCAGGATGAGGCTGGCATCTGGTGCCGCAATGCGGCGGTACAGGCAAAACGCCGCGTATGGGACTGCCGGGCAGTGTACGGGGGAACGGTCAGACTTCCGGCATATGAGCGTTACCGGAGGCGGATGGAGTATGAAAAAGCGGAACCGGATGTGGAAGAGATGACAGAAATAGAAGCGGATCCGGGAACTCTGGTGGAAATAGAGACTGCGCCGGTGGAAAACCTCCCGCTTCCGTTCTGGAGACGGTGGATTCACTACGGACTGACGATCAGTGTAAGTCTGCTGCTGCTTTTACTGGCATGGCTTGGATTTCGGCAGCTGCGGCGGATGGCGCGTGAAAAAAACGAACGGTAGGTTATGTGGGCGCAGTTGATAAAAGGAAAAAAGTGCCGTATACTAGAAAACTGGTAAGCTGGCGGTTATGGTTCGTGTAAAAAAAATTTTGAAATCAGAGGCACGATGGGAGGATATGCCGGCAGCCAGAATCGGGGATCAGACCAGAAAGAAGAGGAAAAACGGCGTGACAAGAGATGTTGTATTTAAAATGGAACGTCCGGGACTGGTAGAAGTCGGACAGACAGTAGAGGTGACGGAGTCGGTGACGCCGTTTAATGTCAATTATATGATTGAACCGGCGGTGGCGATGTCGGGGCTTTTTAAGCTGAATGATCGGATTCCCGCCGATCACGGCGTGGTAAAGGCGATCGAGGAAAATGACCGCGGTTACTATGTGACAGTTACGTTTGAGTATGAATAAAAGGACAGAAAGGGAAAAAGATGGCAGGAAAAATACCGAACGATCCGATTATGTGCCTGAGCTTTGTGAACACACAGCTCAGAGATTTTTACCCGGATTTAGATGAATTATGCAGTGCGTTTGATACAGAACGGTCGGAGCTTGAGAAGAAGCTGCAGGCGGTGGGATATACCTATGACAGAGAAAAGAACCAGTTCCGCTAGGGCACGGTCAGGCTTTACGCTGGCAGAGCTGCTGATTGTGACCGGGATTGTGTCGATTCTCGTTGCAGTTTCGATCCCGATCATGTCCGGACAGGTACAGAAAGCGAAGGAAGTGCGGGCGAAAGCCGAGGCGAGGATTCTATGCACGGCGCTCTGGATGTATCTGCATGATTTGGATGAGCAGGACATTCATCCGGAAAGCTGGGAGCTGATGATGGATCTGGGTGGTTCTTTCCGGGATCGGGGAGAAAATCCGCTGGAAAACTATCTGGATGGAGAGATTTCTGAGGATGTGTCTATCTACAGCGTGTATTACAGCGATACACTGGAAAGCTATGGGGGAATCTTGTGCGAGATAGGTGGAATCGAGGTGGAAGCGCTGACCAGCGGAAAGACGGAGATTGTGAATCCATAGATAATAGAGAGAGGCAGGATGTCTTACAAGGAAAGTCTTGTAAAACCCTGCTTCTTTCTATATAATGAGACAGTAAAGCTGTCTGTCTGGAAATGAAAATAGCAGGATAAAAACCAGACGGTTTCGGACAGATACAAGAGAAAAGAGAGGTATCAGTATGTTTCGCGATAAAGATAGTAGGAACGATCGTCAGCTTCCTTGTTGGTTCCATCGGCACATTGCACCGTATGGATAAACAGGGACAGGTAGATCCGGTCGCAGTGGAGGAAGAAAGCACCCAGATGGTGCGTAATATTTTTGAAAAACTGCTCAAAATGGCAGGTGTGACGGTAGAGGTGCGCGGATATGAAAATATTCCGCAGGATCGCCCGGTGCTCTATGTTGGAAACCACCGGAGCTATTTTGATATCCTGGTCGGCTATACGACGGTTCCGGGACTGATGGGATTTGTGGCAAAGAAAGAGATGGAGAAGATTCCGCTCTTGTCAAAATGGATGCTCAATGTCAACTGTCTGTTTTTAGATCGGAATAATATAAAAGAAGGTTTAAAAACGATTCTGGCGGGGATCGAGAAGGTGCGCCGCGGCGTTTCTGTCTGGATTTTTCCGGAGGGAACCCGCAATAAAAATGAACAGCTTTCCGATCTACTTCCATTTAAAGAGGGAAGCTTAAAGATTGCAGAGAAATCTGGCTGTCCGGTTGTTCCAGTGGCGATCAAGGGAACAGCGGAGGTCTTTGAGAAGCATATTCCGCTTATTTGTCCGAGCCATGTCGTGATTGAGTTCGGCGAGCCGTTCATCGTGAAAGAGCTGGATCCGGAGAACCGGAAGTTTGTCGGCGCATATACGAGAGAAAAGATCGCAGGGATGCTTTCAGAGATGGAAAAGGAGAACAACTAAGAGATGGATTTGCTGGAGATAAGAGGGCGTCTGGATCAGATTGACACCCAGATAGAAAAGTTATTTGAGGAGAGAATGCGCCTTTGCAGCGAGGTGGCAGAGTATAAGATCGCGACCGGAAAGGCGGTTTACGATGCCGAACGTGAGAAACAGAAGATCGAGTCAGTTCAGGCGATGGCAGAGGGCGAGTTCAACAAGCAGGCGGTTGCCGAGCTGTTTTTGCAGATGATGACGCTGAGCCGCCGGTATCAGTATCAGACGATCGCAGGGCGCGTCGGCGGTCCGGATCTGGGCTTCCATAAGGTGGAGAAGCTTGAAACAGCCGGAAAACGCGTGGTGTTCCAGGGATTAGAGGGCGCTTACGGTCATGCGGCGGCGCTGCAGTTCTTTGGAAAAGACGCGGATATCCATCATGTACGCCGGTTCGAGGATATGATGGTGGAGATTCAGGAGGGAAAAGCTGATTTTGCGGTGCTCCCGATTGAAAATTCTTCCGCCGGTGCCGTGACGGACAACTATGATCTGCTTTTAAAATACGACAATGTGATTGTGGCGGAGACATTTCTGCCGGTACACCACTACCTGCTTGGCACACCGGATGCGGAACTTTCCGATGTGAAGCGTGTTTATGCACATCCGCAGGCGCTGATGCAGAGCAGCGACTTCTTAAACCAGCACGACTGGCAGCAGCTAAGCATGGAAAATAATGCTGTGGCGGCACAGAAGGTACGCGATGAGAAGGATCCGTCACAGGCGGCAGTCGCAGGTGAGGTAGCAGGAGAGATTTACGGACTCAAAAAGCTGGCAGGTCCGATCAACAACTGTCCGGACAACACGACCCGTTTCCTGATTCTGGCGAAGGAGCGCGTCTATCAGGCGGGCGCGGAGAAAATCAGCCTCTGCTTCGAGCTGCCGCACCGCAGCGGTACGCTGTACAGCATGCTCGGCAATTTTATTTTCAATGATGTCAATATGCGGATGATCGAGTCCCGCCCGATCCCGGAGGAGAGTTGGCAGTACCGCTTCTTCGTGGACATCGAGGGAAACCTGGAGGATGCCGGTGTGCAGAATGCACTGTACGGAATCATGCGCGAAGCGAAAAATGTAAAAATATTAGGAAATTACTAGACTCTTTAGCTTAGGACAAGATGAAATGGGTTACTGTCCGCGGGAGGCATTTTTGGAACCGAAAGTGCCGCAAAAGAATGTGATGGTAACCGGAAAGGCAAAATGATGGAAGAAAGAAGAAAAAATACGATGATTTTATACCGCAACCTGCGGTATCAGCAGTTATTTGACGATATGTGCAGCCTCTTAAAACCAGAGGAAGGCGGGGCACGCCCGGATGCGTATGCATGCGCGAGCCAGCTCATCGATCTGGCAGTGACCTATGGATTCCGCGGAAACCTGTGGCATTGTTTCCTGGCGTTCTGCATGGCAAACAATGAAAATGCCTACAGCACATCCTGCGAGATCATCGGACCGGTCGGTGGCAGCTTAAGCGAGCTTGCCCGTCACGATTTTGCACAGGTCAGAGAGCTTTTTTCCCTGGATATTGCCCGTCTGGACGAGGCTGAAAACGGCATCTGGTCGGAGATGAAGCATTACGAAAATGCGCTGGAAAACAGCAAGGCGTTCAACCACCGCATCCGCGACCGGATCGTTGAATTATCGGTTTCACTGGAGAATGCGGAGAGTGATCAGGAATTTCAGGATATCGTGACCGAATTTTATAAAGAATTTGGTGTCGGCAAGTTTGGTCTTAACAAAGCATTCCATATTATCATGGATGACGAGGCAAAGCAGGTCGATATCGAGCCGATCACGCGCGTGGAACATATCGAGCTGAACGATCTGGTCGGCTATGAGCTGCAGAAAGCCAAGCTGATTGAGAATACCGAGGCATTTATCGAGGGGCGCGCGGCAAACAATTGCCTGCTTTTCGGTGACAGCGGTACTGGTAAATCATCCAGTATCAAGGCGATCTTAAATCAGTATTATGACCGCGGACTCCGCATGATCGAGGTGTACAAGCACCAGTTCCGCGGACTGTCAGATGTCCTGGAGCAGATCAAAGACCGCAACTACAAATTTATCATTTATATGGACGATCTTTCCTTTGAGGAATATGAGCTGGAATATAAATATCTGAAAGCAATCATTGAGGGTGGTCTCGGCATTAAGCCGCAGAATGTCCTGATTTATGCGACATCGAACCGCCGTCACTTAATCCGCGAAAAATTCAGCGATAAGCGCGAGCTGGACGACGATCTGCACTCCAACGATACGGTGCAGGAAAAACTGTCCCTGGTTGCGCGTTTTGGCGTCACGATCTACTATGGCTCACCGGACAAGAAAGAATTCCAGAACATCGTCCGCGTACTGGCAGACAAATACCACATCCATATGCCGGAGGCAGATCTGCTTCTGGAAGCCAACAAGTGGGAGTTAAGCCACGGCGGGCTGTCCGGACGTACTGCCACCCAGTTTATTGCAAACTTACGCAGCAAGCTGAAAGGAGAGATCAAGTAATATGACCGTTAAAACCTTTGCCGCTATTGATGTGGGTTCCTTCGAACTGGAGCTGGGAATTTTCGAGATTTCTGCTTCCGCCGGAATCCGCGAGATTGATCATGTGCGCCATGCGCTGGCGCTTGGCAAAGACACGTACAATGACGGACGTTTGAGCCACGAGATCGTGGAGGAAATGTGCGAGGTCCTGAATAAGTTCCGGGAAGTGATGAAAACATACCGGGTATCGGATTACCGGGCATTTGCGAGCAGTGCGCTTCGGGAGGCGCGGAACAGCCAGATGGTATTGGACCGGATTCTGGTGCGTACCGGACTCCGGGTCCGCACGATGAACAACTCGGAGCTTCGTTTTAAGAGTTATAAAGCCGTTGCAGCCAGGGAGGAAGAATTCCAGCGCACCGTGAAAAACGGCGCGGCGCTAATGGATGTCGGATTCGGAAGCACCCAGATCTCCCTCTTTAATGAGGAGGTACTGGTATCGACGCAGAACCTTCTGCTCGGCGTGCTGCGCTTAAGCGAAATGTCAGCACACTGGCGCGTCGATTACCGGAAGATCCCGGCGATCATCGACGAGCTGGTAGAAAATGAATTATACACATTCCGGAAGATATTTTTAAAAGAGCATCAGATCGAGACGCTGATTGCGACCGGCGAGACAATGAACTATATGATCAGCCGCGGTATGCATGAAAAAGGCGGGGCGCGGTTCACGGCAAAGGAATTTGGCGTGTTCTGCGAGAAGCTGATTGGAATGTCCTCGGAGGAGATTCAGGAGCGCTATGAGCTGCCGCAGGATTACGCAGAAGTGCTGATTCCAAGTGCGATTCTCTACCGGAAGGTATTAGACATGACGGGTGCTTCCTATATCTGGGCACCGGGGACGACACTCTGCGATGGTATCGCGGCAGAGTACGCACAGGAAAACCGTCTGGTCCGCTTCCATCATGATTTTGAGGCAGATATTCTCTCAACGGCGCGCCAGATGGCGAAGCGCTACCGCTGCCACGGCGCACATGTGCGCGAGGTAGAGCGGTCGGCGGAGATGATCTTTGATGCAACGAAAAAATACCATGGTCTGGGAGCGCGGGAACGCCTGCTTTTAAAGATCGCAGCGACCCTGCATGACTGCGGCAAGTTTGTCAGCATCACGCGCGGTTCGGAAAGCTCGTACCAGATCATCATGGATACGGAGATCATCGGAATTTCCCATCTGGAGCGCGAGGTTGTAGCCAATATCGTGCGCTACAACATTCAGGAATATGCCTACGATGAGGTCATCCTGGAGTCGGATCTGTCCCAGTATGCGGGGCTTGGAACCTCCCGGAGAGAGCTGACGATCCTGATTGCGAAGCTGACGGCAATTTTGCGTCTGGCCAATTCGATGGACCGCAGCCACCGCCAGAAGCTGAGCGACAGCCGCATCGCTGTGCGGAACGGCAGTCTGGTGATTACGACGGACTGTCCGGAGAGTATCGTGCTGGAGCAGTATTCATTTGACCAGAAGGCAGATTTCTTTGAGGAAGTCTTTGGAATACGGCCTGTACTCAGGCAGAAAAGAGGGGTATAAGGATGTCGGATGCAGTGTTGAAATACGGAGAACCTGAAAATTATGTAAACCGTGAACTGAGCTGGCTGGAATTTAACTACCGGATTCTGGGTGAGGCGCGCGATAAGACGACCCCACTGTTTGAACGCCTGAAATTTTTAAGCATCACGGCGTCGAACCTGGATGAGTTTTTCATGGTCCGCGTGGCATCCCTCAAGGACATGGTTCACGCCAATTATACGAAGCGGGATATTGCGGGTATGACGGCACAGGAACAGCTGGATGCGATCGATGGAAAAACGCATGAGCTGGTTGAGAATCAGTACCGGACCTACAATCGGATGCTCCTGCCGCTCTTAAAACAGCACGGTCTGCGCGTGGTCACCGAGCATGAGAAGCTTACGAAGGAAGAAGCGGTGTACGTTGATCGGTATTTTGAGGAATCGGTCTACCCGGTCCTCACGCCGATGGCGGTTGATTCCTCCCGCCCGTTCCCGCTTATTCACAATAAATCGTTAAATATCGCCGCGCTGGTCCGCAAGAAAAAGGGAGACGGCGAGCTGGAATTTGCGATGGTCTGCGTGCCGGGCGGGCTTCCACGCGTGGTGGAGCTGCCGTGCCAGGAGGGCAAATCTATCATTTATCTGGAAGAAGTCATTGAGCGGAACATCGACAAATTGTTTTTAAATTATGATATTATCAGCTGTCATCCGTTCCGTGTCATGCGAAATGCCGATCTGAGTATCGACGAGGATGAGGCGGAGGATCTGCTCAAGGAGATCGAGCAGAAGCTCAAGAAACGCCAGTGGGGCGAGGTTATCCGCCTGGATATCGAGAAAAAGGCGGACAAGCGCCTCTTAGACATCCTCAAAAAGGAGCTGCACGTTGGCGGGCACGCGATCTATGAGATTGACGGACCGCTTGATCTGACCGTCCTCATGAAGGTGTTCGGTCTGCCGGGCTTTGATGAATTTAAGACACCGCCGTACACGCCGCAGCCGGTTCCGGCGCTGATGAATGAGGATGATATTTTTGCCAATATCCGCAAAGGCGATATATTGCTGACCCACCCGTTTGAGACTTTTGAGCCGGTCGTCAATTTTATCAAGAAAGCTGCCCGCGACCCAGAGGTGCTGGCGATCAAGCAGACACTCTATCGTGTCAGTGGCAACTCCCCGATTATCGCGGCGCTCGCCGAAGCGGCGGACAATGGAAAACAGGTGTCGGTTCTGGTTGAGCTGAAAGCCCGTTTTGACGAGGAAAACAATATTCTCTGGGCGAAGATGCTGGAAAAAGCCGGCTGCCACGTTATCTACGGTCTGCTGGGGCTGAAAACACACAGTAAGATCACGCTGGTGGTGCGCCGCGAGGAAGAGGGCATCCGCCGCTACGTCCATCTGGGAACTGGAAATTACAACGATTCGACGGCAAAACTCTACACCGACTGCGGTCTTTTAACCTGTGATCCGCTGATCGGTGAGGATGCGACTGCAGTCTTTAACATGCTGTCGGGTTATTCGGAGCCGCTTGGCTGGAACAAGCTGTCGCTGGCGCCGCTGTGCGGACGTTTTCTGCGCCTGATCCAGCGGGAAACGCGCAACGCCCGCGAAGGTATTCCAGCGCGGATCGTGGCAAAGATGAACTCCCTGTGCGACCGTGAGATCATTGCGAGTCTTTACGAGGCGTCCAATGCGGGGGTAAAAATACAACTCATCGTCCGCGGCATCTGCTGTCTGCGCGCCGGGATTCCGGGATTAAGCGAGAATATAACGGTCTGCTCGATCGTTGGAAATTTCCTTGAGCACAGCCGTATTTTCTACTTCGAGAACGACGGTGAACCGCAGATTTTCATGGGAAGTGCCGACTGGATGCCGCGAAACCTCGACCGTCGTGTGGAGATTCTCTTCCCGGTTGAGGATGAGAAGCTGAAAGCACGCATCTGTCACATCTTAGAGGTACAGCTTGCCGACAATGTCAAGGCGCAGTACCTGAGACCGGACGGAACCTACGCTAAACGCAACCGCCGCGGCAAAGAGCCGGTCTGCGCGCAGGATACCTTCTGTGCGGAGGCAGTACAGGCGGCGAAGGAAGCTGGAAAAAAGCAGGATCCGGCGGCGATGAGGGTGTTTATTCCGCTGGAACAATAAAGAAATTGCAGTTCGCAGATAAGCAAAATTCTCCAAAAATGTAATAAATTTTTAAAGCATAAATTAAAAAACAGTAAAGTTGGGGCAGTGTTTCAC
>QFCF01002469.1_pt1 | contig 10529 bp, 9 predicted proteins | sample 5346961 | NCBI WGS metagenome assembly QFCF01 (sample SAMN09062253, study PRJNA434731) | Human gut metagenome, whole genome shotgun sequencing project. | reverse complement strand
GGGAGTATCCCAAAGTTTGTGTAAACCTTCAAACTGATGTAAGATAATATTACTCAGTTTGGAGGTTTTTTTATGGGAAGAAGAAAAGGAGACACACCACAAAAAGCAGCATTAAGACAATTAATGCAAGGATATTTAAAGGACAATGATATCAGTGTAAAAAATGGAACAGATGTTAATGCAATCATGCGTGATATGATGTCAGTGATCCTTGAAGGTGCTCTGGATGAAGAACTTAATGAGGAACTAGGCTATTCCAGATATGATTATCGTAATAAAGATACCAATAACAGTCGCAATGGTCATTCTGGGAAAACCATGCATACCAGTTATGGGGATATGGAAATCGCTGTTCCTCGTGATCGTAATGGCGAATATGAACCCAGATTAATCAAAAAATATCAGAATACTGTTACCCAGGACATGGAGGAAAAGATTCTCTCCATGTATGCAAAAGGCATGACGACCGGAGATATTGAATCTCACATGAAAGAACTCTACGACATTGATATATCAGACAGTACGATCAGCAGGATTACAGATAAGATCCTTCCGATCGTAAAAGAATGGCAGGAAAGACCTTTGGAAGAAGTCTATGCAGTTGTTTATATGGATGCAATCCACTATCATGTGCGAAGTGAAGGCCGAATTGTAAAACGTGCTGTTTATATCGCTCTTGGGGTCAACATGGATGGTAAAAAAGAAGTCCTTGGAATGTATGTGGGTGATAATGAAAGTGCTAAATTTTGGCTTTCTATCATCAATGGGCTGAAAAATCGTGGCGTTGAAGATATTCTGATCACATGTGTGGATGGACTGACAGGATTTCCACAGGCAATCGAAGCTGTATTTCCACAGACAGAGATACAACAGTGCATCATTCATCAGATACGAAATACCACAAGATATGTATCTTATAAAGACAATCGAAAAGTAATGGCTGACCTAAAGGCAGTCTATGCTGCACCAACGGAAGAGATCGCTTTAGAAAATCTTGAAGATTTCGGAGAAAAGTGGAACTCAAAATATCCAAAAATCTATAAATCATGGAGCGAACGCTGGGCAACACTGGCTACTTATTTTAAATATCCAGAACAGGTTAGAAAACTTATTTATACAACAAATGCCATCGAAGGATTCAATCGTCAGTTGCGAAAAGTGACAAAAAGCAAAACTGTATTTCCAACTGATGACAGCTTATTAAAAATGCTTTATTTGGCAACGATGGACATCACAAAAAAATGGACTGGTCGCAGAAGAGACTGGAGCCAGATCCGTGCACAATTAGATATATTTTTTGAAGAACGATTAGAAAAATATATGTATTAAAAATCTGTGTTTTTAGACAGGTTTATTTGACATGCCTAAAATCTTTTGTATAATGCAGATAAGGGCTATGAGTCAAAATTTGACTCATAACCCTCATAACTATTGATTAATCTTATATCAGTTTTTTGTGTTTACACAAAACTTGAAACAGTCTCGGTTTTCCATGTGTATCCTTAAGTAAAAACAAATCTTTATATCCATTTATGACATTATAATAATTTTCCTGTTCCAAAAAACGTTTAGGTTTTCCATCTGTTGGAACAATCAAACCTCTATTACGCAGTATAGTTAGTTGTTGATTAAACGTCTTATACTCTTTCATTCTTTTGTATCTCCTAAACAAAATGGCCAGGGCGCCGTACGCTTCCTGACCTAATCTTATGCTACTATTATATTCGCATATTTTTATTTTGTCAACATTATTGCCAATTATTCATTAAGTTATTTTCCACCAAATTTTAATATATGCTATTTCCATTTTATACGTTAAATGTGTATTTTGTTTGGAATATTTTTAATAATTGTGTTTAATGTTGCAATTTATTTTATATGCCGATTTCTTAAGACCCCTGGGACTTAAGTAGCTGTCTCCTAATCGTCTAATTACTAATTACTCAATTACTAATTGATCACTTAGTAAATTTAGTATAACATAATACTTTCTTCTTATCTACTCTGAAATAACTTGATAAATCAGTATTATTATCTTCCAAGGATATTGTTCGTGATATCTCCCACCCTTGTTTTCTTTGTAAAAATCCTGCGATCTTGTCAACACTCTTGCTTTTTTATTTTTTCCAATCTTCCTTTGTTTCTTCTAGTTTTCTTTGATTTCCTGTAAAGCTTTCCATGCAAGTTCAATTGTAAGATTGAACTGTCCGATCACACCTGTTCTGTATATGTCATTATTATCTGCTAAATCAAAATCTGCATTTTTCAATACATTTAAGCAATTCGAAAAATTTTCAAGCTTTTTCATAAATCACTACACCATCCTTTTTTATTTCTTTCCTCAATTCTTCTGAAATTCCTGCATCTATTTCCACAACATCAAACATTAAAAGAGAATGTACTTTCTCCTTAATATCCCAGTAAAAAGAATCAAAGTCTCCACCATAGACAGCAATGTCTATATCACTTCTCTCCGTATTTGTTCCTCTTGCACGAGAGCCAAATAAGATAACTTTCTCAACTGAATGTTTTTTTGCAAATGTCGAAATGTCTCTTATAACTCTCTCTGGAAGATTATATTTCATATTTTGCTGCCTCCCAATCATACATTTGCAAATATTATATCATAGAAAAAAAGAAATATTCACGTATTGCTGAATATTTCTTTTTCTATCATTATTTTACCTTAACCGTCACATACTTCACCGCTTTCTGATACTTCGATGTTTTTGCTGCCGTGATCCGGATCTTGTATGTTCCTTTCTTGGCTTTCTTCTTTAATGTAACTTTTCCACTCTTAGTTACGATCATACATTTTTTTGCTTTCTTTGGATATTTGGTCACTTTATAGGTCAGTTTTGCTTTCCCCAAAGATCTCGCTTTTAGGTTAAATGTTGCCTTTTTACGTTTTAATTTTTTTGTCTTGTAAGTTTTTATTTTTGCTGTTTTTATTATCTGTTTCTTTAATTTTAATGGTTTTACGATGTTTGGTTTTATTACTTCTGGTTTACTTTGTGCATTATTTCCAGAGATATCATTTCCATTGCCGTTTCCTGTATTGCCATTCCCTTTATTATCTTCTCCCTGGTCTGGGATTTCAGGATCTTTCTTATCAAGTTCCTCTACTACAAGATCAGAACCTTTGACTTCTTCTTTCTCCTCAACGATATCTGCTGAAAAATCAACATATTTTGTTACCTTAACGTTATTTCCCTTATCATCAAATTGAATGGATGTGTTTGTGTTGTTATCCAAAATCGTACTGTTTCCCTGCACTTTGGCATTGACCTCTACAATTCCTTCCTCGGAATTCTTGGATTGCATCGCAGCTGACAGATTATAATTATCTCCTTCCACTTTGATCTTCCCAGAAGTGATCGTTACTTTGTCTGCTCCATCGGCGGTTACTGCATATCCCTTGTTGTTATCATCACAAAGGAACTGGCAGCCTTCCTCTGCTTTCGTCAATTCAAATGAATTGCTTGCCGCCACTCTAAGATTCCAGATTGGATGCTCACTTTCCCAATCGCTTTGTTCGCAGGAATAAACTTTCATATCTCCTGTATAATTATTTCCATCGTATTCGAGATACTTTCCTTCTGCATTTTGTAATCGGAATCGCTTATTTGCTGATATCTGAATCGTCGTCTGATCCTGATCATCTTCCTGATATGCTGATGCCGCCATCCTGCTTTTCATTTTTAAGGTCTGGATCCCGCCATTATATATTTTATCAACGCCATAATAGTTCAGGTTCTTCCACAGATCTTCTACACATACATCATCAAATCTTGAATTTGAATCTGCAAAATGGAAGCTCTTGAAATCAGAAGAGACTTTCATTGTCAGGTATCCCCCGTAACTTCCAGGGTGATAAGAATTTTCATCATAGATCGTAATCTCATGATTCCCATCCATGTCCTTCTTATAACCACAAGCAACAACACTATGTCCGCCCTCTGGTATCATGAAGGAGAAAACAAATGGTTTTTTCACTCTTTTTGCATACTGGGCTTCTGCTACAAATTTCTTAAGAAAAGTTTCCAGATCTCCATTTCCCCAACCTGAATTTTTACTGATTCCATACGTTGAGCTTCCACTGTCCAGACACTGTGTCATCTGATAATATAAGATCATGTCTTTCATTTTGGAATTCTCATATGGGCTTCCCAGCGTCCAATAATCATGTGCACCACTTGTAATATCATCAAAATCAATATAACCTTGGTTTCCATAACACATACTCAAAGCGATCCCATGGCATACACCTGTATGTTCTCCATGAAAATACGTGATCATTCTCCATTTACTCTGAAAATCGCTACACTGTTTCACCAATTTATTTAGATATACAGGATTTGAAATGAAAGCTCTCATCCCTATATGCTTAAACTGATTCGTATCCTTACCTGTTTTAAAGTAACTGGACATTCCTCCTTCGATCACTTCTCCATGGAATTGATCTTCATCCAGATAAAATGCAGCTCTCACTCCATGATTCGAATTATTTGCTCTTGCATGCGTGATTCTGTTTGCTCCTATTGATCGTGCTACATTTTCGTAAGATTGTCCTGTGTTACAAGGCAGTCTTAGCCAGTAGGAATCGTCCGGAGCCATATAATCCAAACCAATATTATTGGTTCCCATCAGCAACTGCTCTGGTCCTATCAAGAAGAACTGATCCGTTGTATTCTCATACCATTTATCGGTTGCCTCTGCTAAAGTTTCAAACAGCTTACGATGGTATCCATTTGCATCAAAATCAAATTTGGAAGATCCTCCATCTGCTTTGTCTGCATCCAGATTATTCAAATATGTTTTCTGTGTGACCGTCTTTACACACTGAAGCTCCGAATCAGTAAAAGAAGATAAAAATCCCTGCTCTTCATCATAAGCATCCTCTCCATCAAGATTTGCTGCGGAAGGTACAGATCGATTGCTCCAATCAACCACTCCGGCAGAATTCATCCAATGTCTCAAGGCTGATTCTGTCCAGCGATTGGATCCTCTTTCAGCCCTGATGTGGTTTTTATACCCAGAATATTTTGCGTCATAACTCTTCTTACACAGGATTTGATCACTCAGCATCAATTTTCCATTTGAATCCTCTCCGATGCATCTCCATTTTATCTTCTTACCTTGATAAGTTCCAAGGTAAATATAATCTCCAATATTTACTTTGCTGTCCCCAGCATGTACTATTTTGTTGTTCACTGGCAGTAACGTAAATACCATACTAAATACGACCAGTAATGTTAATATTTTGCTGATGATTCTCTTTTTCATACCTTTTCCTTTCCTCATATTTTCTAAACTACTACTTTACATCTCTTTTTACAACACAACGTTTCTTGTAAAAAGAAATCCCATAACAGATCACCTCATCATAACTATCCTCAAATTCCTTTGCATACATCCTATGATCGATCTGCTGAATAACTTTTTCACAATCCTCTTCTAATTTCTTCACTTCTTTTGAATATTTCGCTTCAAAAACTGCAACCTTTCCTTCATGTTCATTAAAAATAACAAGATCACTTCGACCTTCTCCATGTTCTTTATTCGATTCAACACTATATCCAGCCCCAGCAAATATTCCTGCAAGAAATGCATGATAAAAATCTTCTCTATAATCATGATAACTGATCGTTATTCGCAATAACCTGCTGATCTCCTGTGTCAAAGTCTGCTCATCACCGTTCCATACTGCATCAAATAAATGCTTTCGATCTTGTAGTTTCGCTGTATCACTAAACCAATCCTGTACTGTTGTCTCAAAAATCTCTCGTATCTCTTTGTTTGGAATCTTCAATGTGATCTTTCCATCTGCACTTTCCTTCTCTTCCTTATCTCTTGTCAGATATCCTGTTAAATACAAAATGCTCCAAAAATTCTCTTCTGACGAATGTAAATAATCATACGTAAGATTTTCTTCTATTTTCTGATCAATCGTGTCTCCTGCCATCAATTTTTCCATCTTTTTTTGAATTCCGCTGCCTGCGTAGTCTATAAAAGATCGTATGATCGCATTATCACTTGTATTCTTCCAGTAACTTGCTGGCTTCATGTCTGGATCGATCCGTAGATCTCTTACATAGTTCATAACATCCCATGGACAATATACATCGATCTCTCCAAAATTATACCCATCATACCATTCTTTGATTTCTTTAAAATGCTCTTGCAGTCCAATATCTTTTAAGATATCTTTTACTTCCTGATCGGTAAATCCAAAATATTCATTTAAATGTGTTGATATGATCGTATCTGAGATAAAATTATTGGTTCCTGTAAATATACTTTCCTTTGCAATTTTCAAGCAACCTGTAACTACTGCGAACTGAAGATGAGAATTATCTTTTAGAGATGTGCTCATCATCGTTTTCATCACATCCAGCATTTCTTTATAGTAGCCATTGCTGCTTGCTTTCGCTAATGGTACATCATATTCATCCAATAATAAAATAACCGGCTTTCCGTAATGCACATTCATCATTCTTATGATGGTAGCCACACTAATTTTTATCAAATCTTCTGACAAATTTTCTTCACTTATATCTTGTAACTTTAAAAAGAGCTTTTTATCATTCTCATTTATCTTATCGCTATCTGATAAATAATCATGCTCATTGCAGATCCATGAAATCTGATTTCTTAACATCTTCATAGCTGATTGAAAATTCAATCCATCTACATCTTTGAAGGAAATAAATAATGTTGGATACTGATTCATCCATTTTTGACATAATTCTATATCTCTTGAGATCTTCAGATCTTCAAATAGTTTCCTGCTGTCTTTTCGTATATCAAAGAAATAAGCCAACATACTCATGCCGATCGTCTTTCCAAAACGTCTTGGTCTCGTGATCAATGTAACTTCTGCGATTCTTGATTCCAGTAATTCTTTGATCAAATTCGTTTTATCTACATAATAATATTCATTTTGTCTTAACTTATGAAAATCAGAAATTCCTACTGGTAATTTCACATTGTTCATTGCCAACACCACCTTCTTAGACTTTATCTAATCACAAAACAGCCTCTTCCATTTGCTTTTGCTTCATATAAGATCTCATCGGTCTTTGTCAGAAGTTCCTTGATCGTTTTTGGATATTTAAAACGATATACTCCAATACTGCAGCTTACTGTGACTTCCTTCTGAATTCCTGAGATATTTTGAAAGAATTGTTTCATTTCTTCTTCTAACGCTTCCTGGCTCATCTCTTCTTCGATCATCACGGCAAACTCATCTCCGCCAACTCTTCCGACTGCTCCATATGGCTCAAATTGTTCTTTTAAAAACATCGCAAATTTCTTTAAGGTTTCATCTCCTGCTATATGTCCCAGTTTATCATTGATCTGCTTAAACCAATCCACATCCAAGAATAAAAACCATCCTTGATGGCCATGAATCCTCTGATCACTTTGAATATTTTGGCAATGCTGCAAAAACAGTCTTCTTCCCATCACCCCAGTAAGGAAATCAATCTCCCCTTGATATTCCCGATACTTCATATATTGGTAGATCATAAGCATCGTCAATATTAAGATAAAATCCAATGCAAGCATTGCGATCAAAAACTGTACCTGTAAATGTAGCAGATCAATCTCTATTGTTCTTGTTACATGAACTCTGTGCTGTTTCAACATATATGTAGACCGATTTGCAAAATATCCAGTAGAAAATATCGCTATACAAATGATCAAAAAACTGATCCCTGATGATATAGCGACTATCTTAGAAGACAGATATGGATCATCCAAAGATTGATTTACCGCATCCTTGTATTTTTGAATACGCTCCTTGTGATAAATCTTATATGCCACCTCTACCCAGAAAAGACAACATAGTGCAATAAGTGCATCATTGATTCCCATATGAAATGTTGACATTCCAGTATAGCCAAGCTGTGGAAAACAGGCTCCCATAACAGTGAACACTAAGAAAGCATGTATCCACTGTGAGATCAAAGAAAGAATCCAGATTCCTATTTTCTCATACCTTCGTCCTTTTATGATGGAAAACAGATATCCGATCACAAAGCCAAACAAAACTCTTGACCCAACACTTAGTAAAATGCTTCCTATTGGATTACCACTATATAGCGGCGAAAATATCTTATCATCTGATACAACATAAAGTGCTGATGTCTTATACATACTTGCTAGTCCAAATACCAATCCGATCAGTGTCGATTCCAAAGGTCCAAGCAAACATCCCGCAACTACGATCGGGATATATGCTGTTGTAAGTGAAATTGGATCAATATGAATGAATCCTAAAAAAGTAAATGACATAATAAGCTCGATCGCCAATAATAACACAAAAACATATTTTTCAAATTTTAAATGCTTCCATTTGTTTTGCTTCATATCTCTAATCTTCCTTTGCTTTTGGGTCTCTTAAACTTCTTCCCAATTCTTCTTTGCTTACTTACATCATATCATAAAAACAAAGTATCAACGACACCTGAATGCCCAAAATCAAAGGTATCCCTAATCTAAAATACCATTTTCTTGTCTTATGATGAAATACTGTCATACCGATCAGTGCTCCAATGGAGCCTCCGATCAGTGCAAGTATGATCAATTTTTTCTCTCTGACCCTCCACTGTCTTGTCATCGCTCTCCATTTGTCTAGTCCATACAATGCAAATGTTATAACGTTGATCATGATCAGATATAAGTGAATATATGCTGATTGCATTTGTAGGTTTCCTCCCCATAGCCTTTTATTTTAATCTGTATTTTCGATTTTTATTATTGCCTATTTGTTCTATATCTTGTGTCAAAACTTTTAATAACTCTTTCGTTCTGGAGGGTTTTAAATTTAACAAATTACAAAAATCCTGAATCGTATATTCTTTACCCTCTTCCATAAATTCAAGTATTTTTTTATAATTTTGTATTGTCTTTTTTGAAATCTTTTTATCGCCGTTTTTTATCGCCGTTTTTTTATCGCCGTTTTTTATCGCCGTTTTTTTATCGCCGTTTTTTACATTATCATATGAATAATCTTCATTTAATGGCACAATAAGCCTAAATACATCCCCTTCAATGAATTCTGGTTCTTTTCCAGAGTAATACTTTGAATATTTAAATATATTTCTCACTCCTGAACCTAATCGATCTGACCATCCTATATTTCTAAAAAATGATGCAATAATCGGATTCTTTGGATTTGGTTCCATATTATCAGGTGTAATAATTCCATCTCCTGATGACCGATTCGCATTTTCTGTATACATCCTATCTTTTTCTATTACAAATTTAGCTGTATATGAACTCGTAAATTCTCTATGAATCAATGTATTTGCAATCATTTCCCTGGTTATAATATTCCTCAGATTTTTTCGTTCCACCCCTTCTATAAAAAATTTATCAGACAAATGTTTTCTTCCAAATTCCATTAATTGATCGTAACTTTCTATTAAGTTTGTTCTTATGACACGCACCCTCAACCGATGAAATTCTTAAGGTCCCGGGACCTCTCTTTTTTATCATCTGGCTTTTTTTATATTTTCTAAAGTCTCATAATCATAAAACACCATATTAAAAATCTTTTTTAGTACATCATCTAATAAACAACAAACATGTTCAATAGTCCAGTTTTTTCTACTATATTCAGAATAATCAAATTCAAATTTTCCGTCCAAAAATCGTATTGCATATTCTTCAATCTTTTCCTCAAATGCTATGAAATCTCCATGTGCAATCTTGTTTCTAAGTTGCCGTAATAATTTAGCGCACAACTGTTTTTCGTCATTTGACAATCTATCAGGTAAGAATCTTTGTAACTTAATATCAAGTTCAGCTTCACATTTATTTTCAAGCATAAGCTGACATAATGAAAAATCTTTAATCAAATGGTATTCATTATCTTTATATATCGAATTAATAAGATAATCTAATTGTAAATATCTTTCTCGATTAATCAAAAAATTATCAAACAACTTTCCCCATTCAAGCATCGAATTTAAATATTGAGTAACACTTTCTCCTCCCCAGAATATTCTATAATAATCTAATTCATCATGGTTTGAAGAATATGTCCACTGCGGAACAGGCGTTGGAAATCCTCTACCATTATAAATTGGTCTTGAATATGCCAAAAAATTCATAAAATTAATTACTTTTTCAGCATAATCATCTTCACAAATCCTTCCATCAAAACAATTTGTATCCATTCCACCTAATGGTATATCATCATAAGCATAATCAAATGTAACACAAATCATCTTATCCACTAGTTCTTCATAATTTGTATCTGTAAATTCTCTTGGAATTTTTTTGCGTGAAAACACTTTATGATACAACTCAAATATTTGACTCGAACGATTAATTTTCAAATTATGTTGAACTAGCTCTTCTGCTTCCTTGCTAAGCCATAATTGTTCTTTTAATGCACTTTTCCAGTTATTTTCCACAGAATCTGGCAAATTTGAAAGATACATACCAATTTTTTTTGATATACATATTCGATTAATTTTTCCATAGCAATTCAATACAAGCATATTATAATCCCTTTT
>QFCF01002451.1_pt1 | contig 10627 bp, 9 predicted proteins | sample 5346961 | NCBI WGS metagenome assembly QFCF01 (sample SAMN09062253, study PRJNA434731) | Human gut metagenome, whole genome shotgun sequencing project. | reverse complement strand
ACCGGCGGTTCCGAGAGGAGGTGCGGGAGACAGAAGATACTGTACTGTTTGGAAAATACCAGATAGCCGGGACGCTTGGAAGCGGAAGAAACGGTTCCGTCCTGTTAGCGGTTCACCTGGGCCTTCATGAATACAGGGCCATCAAGCGGGTGCCGAAGGAGGAGGGAAGCCGGCTTCGTGAAGCGGAGATTTTAAAGACGCTGCGTCATCCGGGGATACCGGTTATCTACGATTTATACGAGTCTCAGGAATATTATTACATTGTCCAGGAATATCTTGAAGGACGTTCTCTATCTGCCCTGGTTCAGGAAAGGGGCAGTCTTACTCGAGCAGAGATCCTGTGGTACGGGAGTGAACTCTGCCGAATCTTGGTTTATCTGCATTCGCTCAAACCAAACCCTATTTTACATTTAGATCTTCAGCCTAAGAACCTTTTGATCTGCGGCGGCACGCTTAAATTAATTGATTTCGGCCAGTCTGTTTTTGCGTCTGCCCAAACGGGAACAGAACCGCGCTTTGCGACTCCCGGCTTTGCCGCCCCGGAACTGTATCGAAATGAAATTCCGGATGAGAGAGCAGACATTTATGCCATTGGTGCCCTCCTGTTTTTTATGGGAACGGGGAGAAGCCCGGAGAATGCTGTCTGCGGGGATACAGCTCAGTTTGGCGGACGCCTGAAAGCGGTCATAGAAAGGTGTTTGGATCCGCGGCGGGAAAAACGGTTTCAGACGGCGGAGGAATTATCAGAGGCGCTCTGCACTGTGAAAACAGGGACTTCCGGTGGAGAGGGGAGACCACTTCTTACGATTGCTGTGGCTGGAAGCCGCCCGGGATCGGGCGCTACCCATGCAGCGTTAGCTTTGTCGGCTTTTTTGACGGTTTACGCAGGCCCCTGTCTCTACGAGGAGAAAAATGCTTCCGGAGCGGCGGCCTCTCTGGGCCGGTGCATCGGCGCAGCGCCTGACAGGAGCGGAATTTTTACAGCTGGAATTTTGTCAGTGAAGCCACGCCTGGGAGAACAGGTCCGCCCGGAAGAAAACAGTTTTTCCACCCGGGTGCTGGATCTGGGAACCATAGGAGAAGGATCGGAGGAGGCGTATTCTGAAATCAGTGAAGCGGCCCTTTTTCTGCTTGTCTGCGGAGGGAGGGAGTGGGAGTTTTACGACTGCCGGAGGGCTTTGAGAAGACTTCTTAAAATGACGGAGCCAAAACAGATTCCCGTAAGACTTCTGATTAATCGGCAGGACGGAAAGGAACGGGTGATTTTGCCGGAGGAAGCGTCAGGCTGTATGGCGGCCCGTCTTCCCTGGATTGAGAACCCGTTTCTTCCGCTGAAGCCGGAAGCAGAACAGGCATTTTTCCGCCTGTTTTCAGGAACAGAGGGAGAAGCATGGCTGCCAGGGGGAGCAGGAGGCGGCTTTCGAACGGCGCGGCGGCTTTTCAGTCTTTTGAGGTTGGCGAAGGACTGGAGAAACAGGCGCAGACGGGGACGGCGCCGGAGAGGAGGGACATAGACTGAAGAGAAAAATACAGAAGTAGCTGGAGACAAAAGAAAAGAGGGGCGTTTTGGAGGAAAGGCAGTTTTCCCCATCCTCTGATGATAGGGGTGGCTGGAAGCAGCCCAGGCGTGGGAGTTACGCATTTTTCCATCATGATCGCTTCCTACCTTTCAGGCGTCCTGGGAAAGAGGACGGCTCTGCTGGAGGAAAATAAAAGCGGAGATTTTGCGCGGATTTTTGAGATTTTATCGGAGCGGTCTGTCTTAAAACAGGAAAAAGGTTCGTGTAGTGTTTTGGAGATTTCTTTTATGAAGGAAGCTGGTCCGGAGACGTTCTCAGATTTGGCCAATTCAGAATTCGATACAGTGGTAATTGATTTTGGACATGATTTTGAGGCGGTGAGAACAAAATTTCAGCTTTGCCAGAGAAAATTTCTGGTAGGTTCCCTGGCTGAGTGGAAAATACATTCGTTTTTGAAGCTGGCAGAAGAGAAAAAACGCTCAGACGGAAAATGGGAGTATTTTATCAGCTCAGGGAGCAGCGAATTTATGAAGGAGCTTTCAAGATATCCGGGCATAGAGGCCAGGCGGATTCCAAGCACGGAGGACGCATTTACGGTGTCAGGGGAGGTTATCGCTTTCTTTGGGGGATTTCTGGAATATTAAAGAAGGGCAGACAGAATAGACATAATATATCACGATATTAGAGTTATAAAACCTCCTGGGAGGAATTTCAGGCTGCCCTTCAGACAGGAGAAGATAAGTGAAGAAGTACGAAAAAGCAGAAGAAAAGAGGAAACGGGAAGCAGAGGAAAAGCGGCGTTATCTGGAGGGAATCAAGAGGTTTCAGAAGGTGGGCGTCACAGTGTTGGTGGACGGAAAGGAACCGGGGCCGCAGGATCTTGAGAAAATCGTAGAGATCCGGGAAGACGGGGCTTTTTATATGGGAGATTACATTGCAGATGAATCGGGAAGGCTGGTGGAAATCCGGTTTGACAAGGTTTATCACAGATAGAGAAGAGAGGAGATACGGTATCGAAGAGAGAAAGATAGAGAAACCTGGGAAATAGAAGGAGAAGAAGGGAAAATCCTGGCATAACCCAGAGCAGGAGAACATTCAGAGGATGCTGTTATGCCTGAACACAGCGATAAAAGTTCAAATCTATTTATCCGGAGTGTGGTATAATGTACCACATCAGTAGGAAAACAAGCGTCTGCGGAGCAGACATTTGTTTTCACCTGATGTGGCAGCGACAAAATGTCTTAGCTGCCGCAGGCAGCGTCGGATGTGCGGAGCACAGCCGCATTTTGGAGCTGAAGTGAGCAAACCGTCTGCGGAGCAGACAGGGAGCGCAGCGCGCGGGTTTGCGAGTACATGTCGTCAGATTTTTCCGGAGGATAGATATGAAGAACAGAAAAAATTCTATTTTAAAAGCATTTTGCGCAGTGTTTTTTCTGGCTGTAATTACAGGCGGCGTTTTTCTTTACTGGAAATTTGGACCATCCAGGGAGCGCGCCGATTTAACAAGCGTTTATAAGGCAGACAAAAATGAGACAGTTTTATATTTGAATTATGAAAAACAGGAGGCTGTGGGGATTTATGAAAACGGCCAGACGTATCTGCCCATGGACTGGGTGAGCGAGAACGTCAACAGCCGGTTTTACTGGGATGAAGGGGAGGAGATGCTGGTTTACGCTCTTCCGGAGGAGATTCTCTATGCTGACGGCAGTTCTGTGGGAAGCGGCGGCCAGCCTCTGATTTTAGAGAAGGAGGACGGTGTTTATGTGTCCATGGGGCTGGTGCTAAATTACACGAAAGTCAGAATCCAGGCCTTCGACCGGACCGATGCGAAACGTGTGTTTATTGAGGATACCTTTGAAAACGTCCCTATGGCCGATGTGCGCGGAACGGTGCAGGTCAGGACGAAAAAGGATGTGAAGAGCCCGATTTTGACAGAGTGCAGAAGAGGGGACAGCGTTACAGTTCTGGAAACAGATGAGAAATGGGTAAAGGTGGCTACGCCGGACGGTCATGTAGGCTATGTAAAAAACAGAAAGCTGAAAAATCTCCGTTCTGAGACGATGGAAAGTGACTTTAAAGAGCCGGTGTACCAGAATATTTCCCTGGATGAGAAAATTCTTCTGGCGTTTCATCAGGTGACGATTCCGGAGGCCAATGGAAAGCTGGAGGAGCTTTTAGAGCCGTCTGAGGGAGTCAATGTGATTGTGCCCACCTGGTTTACGCTCAGCAGCAATGATGGGGATTATGAATCCCTGGCCAGCAGAGGCTATGTAGATAAGGCCCATGAGAAGGGACTTCAGGTCTGGGCCATGCTGGACAATTTCAGCAAAGAATGCAGCAAAAACGTCCAGTCCGAGATCCTGCTGTCCAAAACCGCCACCAGGCAGAAGCTGATTGCAGATATGATGGAGGAGGCAGAAAACTACGGCTTTGACGGCTTTAACCTGGATTTCGAGAGCCTGAAGCCTGAAGCGATGCCGCACTATGTCCAGTTTATCAGGGAAATGTCTATTGCCTGCCGGGAACGGGGGCTTGTCCTCTCTGTGGATAATTACGTGCCTTCCGAGTACACGGCTGATTATAACAGGAAAGAGCAGGGAATCGTGGCGGACTATGTGATTATCATGGGCTACGACGAGCATTACGCCGGAGGTGAGAAGGGCTCTACCGCTTCCATCGAATTTGTGGAAAAGGGCATTACAGATACGCTTCTGGAGGTTCCGAAGGAGAAAATCATCAACGCCGTTCCATTCTACACCAGACTCTGGACAGAAGAGGACGGGAAGACGACCTCGTCGGCTCTCGGCATTTACAAGGCCAAAGAGTGGATTGATGAGAATGACGTGGAGCTTTCGTGGCAGGAGGATCTGGGGCAATACTACGGCGAACATAAGGAATCCGAAACGGCCACAGAGTATCTCTGGATGGAAGAGGAGAAATCGCTTGGTCTTAAAATGGATTTAATCAGAAAATATGATCTGGCCGGAACAGCCGGCTGGAAGCTGGGTCTGGAAAGTCCTGAAATCTGGGATGTGATCCAGTGGGACAGCAAAGAAGAAAAATAGAAAAAGGAGAGCCAGGAAAGCTCCTGTGCATTTTGCAGAGAGAAAGCGTTTCTGTTCCAGCGAAGGATCAGAACCACTTTCTCTTTTCTATTTTCTGTACGCGGATGGCAGACATGGGACAGGATAGGAACGGAATATACTGAACGGAACGAAGCGCATTCAGGTGGAGAGATGAGAGCAGCCCATTTTATAAAGCGGCATATGACAGGGGCGCTTTGCGCGGCGCTTCTGACTGTATTTTTATTTTCTGTCTTTCGGTATACGGGACTTTCCGCGGCGGGAAGAAGCGTTCACATGGGTACGAAACAGCCGGTGGTGGTGATTGATGCGGGACACGGAGGCAATGATCCGGGAAAGGTGGGGATAGATCAGAGCCTGGAAAAGGATATTAACCTGGAAATTGCCAAAAAGCTGGCCCGCTATCTGGAACAGGCAGATGTGAGGACAATTCTGACAAGGGAGGAAGACAAAGGACTTTATAGCGAGACGGATACCAGAAAGAAATCAGCTGATATGAAGGCCAGATGCAGCCTGATTGACGAGGCGGATCCGGATCTGGTGGTCAGTATCCACCAGAACAGCTATCACCAGGAGCTGGTATCCGGCGGACAGGTCTTTTACTACACTGGATCTGTAAAAGGAAAACGGCTGGCAGAGGCGGTACAAAGGCGGTTCGATTATGTTCTGGGGGCTCAGAATACCAGAAAAGCCAAGGAAAACAGCAGTTATTATCTGCTGCTTCATGTAAAATGTCCCATTGTGATCGTGGAGTGCGGATTTCTCTCTAACTGGCAGGAGGCGGCCAGGCTGAATTCTCCGGAATATCAGGACAGGATGGCATGGACGATTCACATGGGAGTGATGGAATATTTAAATACCAGATAGGCGGTTCAGATCTTTTCCGGAACAGAGAAAAAGGACACAGACCTTTCCGCGAAAACCTCGCTGCCACCGCGCTGTCACCGCACTGTTATCGCAGGGCCTGCAGTCTTGCACCTGCCTGATTCCTGTGCTATGATAGCGTCAGTATACAAAAGGCAATAGAGAAGAACATGAGGAAGACAGAGGAACGGCAGGCGGATCGCCTAAACAGGAAAGGGAAGCTACGCTGCCAGAAAGAGGTTAAACGGTCATGGATCAGATAAAAACGAAGGTTGTAAAAATCAATGAGGCGTACAGAAGGATGCGGGAGGAGGAGCTGAGCTTTTCTCTGGAAGACAGAAACAGGCCGCAGACTCTGACGGACGAGGACAGAAAGGTTCTGGAGGAAGCGGCAGCAGTGATCAGAAACGGCGGCCTTGCAGCATTTCCCACGGAGACTGTGTACGGTCTGGGAGCGAACGCGCTGGACGAGAAGGCGGCTAAGAAGATTTACGAGGCGAAGGGACGCCCTTCCGACAATCCGCTGATTGCCCACATTGCCGATTTAGACGGGCTGAAGCCGCTGGTATCCGAGATACCGGAGGCGGGAAGAAAGCTGGCAGAGGCCTTCTGGCCAGGGCCCTTGACTTTAGTATTTCCCAAGAGCAGGATCGTGCCCCACGGCACCACAGGAGGCCTGGAGACGGTTGCGGTGCGTATGCCCAGCGATCCGGTGGCAAGAGAACTGATCCGGCTGGCAGGCGTGCCCATCGCCGCTCCCAGCGCCAATACTTCAGGCCGCCCCAGCCCTACCAGAGCGGAGCATGTATTTCAGGATATGGACGGAAAAATTGATCTGATTGTGGACGGCGGCCCGGTGGGAATTGGGGTGGAGTCTACGATTGTAGATGTGACGGAGGAGATTCCCACTCTTCTGCGGCCGGGAGCTATTACCATGGAAATGCTTGGCAGCGTTGTGGGTAAGGTGGATGTGGATCCGGCGATCACAGGCCCCATGCGGGCAGACGTGAAGCCCAAGGCGCCGGGCATGAAATACCGCCATTATGCGCCCAAGGCGTCGCTTACTCTGGTGGAGGGAGACGCAGAGGCGGTGACGGCCCGTATCAATCATCTGGCGGCTGAAAAGCTGGGGGAGGGGCTCAGAGTAGGCATTATCTGCACGGAGGAGACGAAAGAGCTCTATCCGGCCGGAATGGTAAAAAGCATCGGCCTGCGGGCAGACGAGGCTACGGTGGCCCACAACCTTTACGCTGTGCTCAGAGAATTTGACGATCTGGAGGCGGACGTGATCTTTTCCGAGAGCTTTCCTGCCGACGAGCTGGGTCAGGCGATTATGAACCGGCTGAATAAGGCGGCGGGCTACCAGATCATTCAGGCATAACGCCGGGAACAAAAGGGCAGAGTGAACGAACGCCGGAATTAAAAACGGCAAAGCAGGAGGAGGCAGTACCATGAACGGGGCAGAAAAAGCAGAGGAAACGGCAAAGACAGAAGAGACAGTCAAAATCAGAGGCAGAGCCTGCAAGTCAGAAAAGAGGGCGGATTACATTACCTGGGACGAGTATTTTATGGGAGTCGCCAAGCTGGCGGCCATGCGATCCAAGGATCCCAGCACCCAGGTGGGAGCCTGTATTGTCAGCGGCGACAATAAGATTCTCTCCATGGGATACAACGGATTTCCCATCGGCTGTTCGGACGACGAATTTCCGTGGGGAAAGGAGCATGAAACAGACGATCCCTACAATGCCAAGTATCTCTATACGACTCACAGCGAGCTGAACGCCATTTTGAATTACAGGGGAGGCAGTCTGGAGGGCAGCAAGCTCTACGTTACCTTATTTCCCTGCAACGAGTGCGCCAAGGCGATTATCCAGGCGGGCATCCGCACACTGGTCTACGACAGCGACAAATATGGAAACACGCCGTCCGTCCGGGCCTCTAAGAGGATGCTGGACGCGGCGGGAGTGAGGTATTACAAATACAATCCAACGGGAAGAAAGATAGAGGTATCTCTGTAGATGAAATTTTTGCTGGCGGCGGTAAACGCCAAGTATATTCACTCGAATCTGGGCGTCTACAGCCTGAAAAAGTACGCGGACGAGAAGAGAAAACAGCAGGGGACGGCTTTTTCTGGGCCGGACTGGGAGATAGAGATAGGGGAATATACCATTAACCACCAGATGGATTATATTCTGCAGGGCATTTATGAGAAGGCTCCCGACGCGGTGGGCTTTTCCTGCTATATCTGGAATATTCTCTATGTGCAGGAGCTGATAAGAGATCTGAAAAAGGTGCTGCCCCAGACGGAAATCTGGCTGGGAGGGCCGGAGGTTTCCTACCGGGCAGAGGAATTTTTAAGGAAGGAACCATCGGCGCGCGGCGTTATGGCCGGGGAAGGGGAGGAGACCTTTTTCCGGCTTCTGGGCGCTGCAAAAAGACAGGATGCCGGATCGTCCATCTGGCGGGACGAGGCCTTGGAACAGATCCCGGGCCTTGTGTTTCGAAGAGAGGCTGGAGACGGAAGCAGAGACTGCCCTGAAACAGGAGAGATTGTGAAAAATCCGCCTGCGCCGCTGATGGATTTGAACGATATTCCCTTTGTCTACAGCGATTTAAGAGGCATGGAGAACAGGATTATCTACTATGAGAGCAGCAGGGGATGCCCATTTTCCTGCAGCTACTGTCTTTCTTCTATTGATAAGACGGTGCGGTTTCGGAGCCTGGATCGGGTGAAGCGGGAGCTGGCCTTTTTCCTGGAGAACCGCGTCCCCCAGGTGAAATTCGTGGATCGGACCTTTAACTGCAAAAAGAGCCATTCCATGGAAATCTGGCGTTTTATCCAGGAACACGACAATGGAATCACAAATTTTCATTTCGAGATTTCAGCAGATCTGCTGTCGGAGGAGGAGCTTTCTCTGCTGTCCCAGATGCGCCCCGGGCTGGTTCAGCTGGAGATTGGCGTTCAGACCACGAACCCGGACACGATCCGGGAGATCAGGCGTCGGATGGATCTGGGAAAACTGGAGTCTCACGTCAGGCAGATCAACGGGTTTGGAAATATCCACCAGCATCTGGATTTAATCGCAGGACTGCCATGGGAGGGATACGAGTCCTTTAAGCGTTCCTTTAACCAGGTTTACGCCATGGAGCCGGAACAGCTGCAGCTGGGCTTTCTGAAGGTGCTCTCCGGCTCCTATATGGAGGAGAGGGCGCAGGACTACGGCCTTCGATTCAGAGACACGCCTCCCTACGAGGTGCTGGCCACCAGATGGCTGTCTTACGGGGAACTGATCCGGCTGAAGGGCGTGGAGGAGATGGTGGAAATCTACTACAACAGCGGCCAGTTCAGAAACACTGTGAAGGAGCTGCAGAAGGAGTTTTTATCGCCCTTTGACATGTATGAGTCTCTGCGGGAATACTACAGAGAAGAGGGACTTTCGGCGGTCAGCCACAGCAGGAACGCCAGGTACGAGATTCTCTTTGCGTTTATTGAGAAAACGCTGGGGAAGAGACCTCAGACAGGCGTGCAGACCAGCGCTCAGACAGAGGGCCAGACAGAAGAACAGGCAGAAGACCGGACAGAGGAACCGGCAGACCGGCTGGAGCTGTACCGGGATCTGCTGACAGAGGATCTTTACCTTCGCGAAAACGCCAAGAGCCGCCCCTCCTTTGCGAGAGATCTGTCTCCCTTCAAGGAGGAAATAAAGCAGTTTTTTATCAGAGAGGGAAAGGAACCGCGCCGTCTGACAGGATATGAAGGGTATGATTCCAGGCAGATGAGCCGGATGGCCCACATGGAAGTTATGCGGGACGGCCGGATGCTGCTGTTTGACTATCTGTGCCGGGACGCGCTTCTCGGAAATGCCAGAATCATCGAGGCAGGCAGAATCAGGAGGGTATAACGAAACGGCAGAGCCGGGCGAAAGAAGGAAGCAAAAGACCATTTATCATTTTTACGAAAAAGGGGAACAATAGCTGTGAGACGAGAGACGAAGGCCCAGAAGGCGGAGCGGGTGAAGAGAATCCTTGAGCTGCTTGACCAGGAATACGGCACAGAGTACCGCTGCTACCTGAATCACGAGACGCCGTGGCAGCTCTTAATCGCCGTGATTATGAGCGCCCAGTGTACGGACGCCAGGGTAAATATCGTGACGGAGACTCTGTTTAAAAAATACGACACGCTGGAGAAGTTTGCCGCCGCCGATCAGAGGGAGCTGGAGCAGGATATCCACTCCATCGGCTTTTACCATTCCAAGGCGAAGAATATCATTGCCTGCTGTCAGGCGCTGGTGGAGCGGTTCGGCGGCCAGGTTCCGGAACGGATGGAGGATCTGCTGACTCTGGCAGGAGTGGGCAGGAAGACGGCCAATGTAATCCGCGGCAATATTTACAATGAACCCAGCATTGTGGTGGACACCCACGTAAAGCGGATTTCCAGAAAGCTGGGGCTTGCGAAGGAGGAGGACCCGGAGAAAATCGAGTATGAGCTGATGAAGGTGCTGCCAAAAGATCACTGGATTCTGTGGAATATCCATATTATTACACTGGGAAGAACGATCTGCACAGCCAGAAACCCCAGATGCCGGGATTGCTTTCTGAGGGAGGAATGCCCTGGAAAAGAGGCGGAGCTGTGATGGAAGAGAAAAGAAAAGAGACGCCTGCCCAGGCGGGAAACTCCTATCTGGCGCTGGATCTGGAGACCACAGGACTGGATCCGAAGCGCGATAAAATCATAGAGATTGGAGCCTGCCGGGTGAGGGACGGGAAGATAGAGAAGGAGCTTTCCCTGCTTATTCATCCTCACCAGCCCCTTCCGGAGCGGATCACAGCGCTGACAGGCATTACAGACGAAATGCTTTTGAAGGCGCCGGACATGGAGTCTGTCATCGGCCAGGTGATGGACTTCTGCGGCGATCTTCCGATTCTGGGCCACCATGTGATCTTTGATTACAGTTTTTTAAAGCGGGCCGCAGTCAACGCAGGCTTTCCCTTTGAGAGAACGGGCATTGATACGCTGGGACTCTGCCGCCGGTTCATGCCAGAGGAGGAGAAAAAGAATCTGTCCGCTGCCTGCGCCTGGTATCAGGTTCCGGAGGAGACGGCCCACCGGGCGCTCTCAGACGCCAGAATGGCCCATTTCCTGTATCAGAAAATCAGGGC
>QFCF01002450.1_pt1 | contig 10647 bp, 9 predicted proteins | sample 5346961 | NCBI WGS metagenome assembly QFCF01 (sample SAMN09062253, study PRJNA434731) | Human gut metagenome, whole genome shotgun sequencing project. | reverse complement strand
ACCGGACTCGTTATTTAAGTTACCGAATACCATAGGCATTACGTTAACTGCAGTACCCCAGGAATATGGGATATCGTTATCACGACGATATACGTTTGCACGTGGGTTGTCCCATGAACGGAATACAGCCTCGATAGCAAGTTTTAACTGCTCAACAGGATCTGAAGGGAAATCTGTACCTAACTGGTTCTTGTACTCAGTCTTGAACTGCTCTGCTAACTCTTTTAAGTCAGCTGCTGTAAGGTCGATATCAAATTTAACGCCTCTCTCTTCTTTCATCTTGTCGATGAGCTGCTCAAAGTATTTTTTACCAACTTCCATAACTACATCTGAGAACATCTGAATGAAACGTCTATATGAGTCATATACGAAACGCTCGAATGCAGGATCCGGATTACCTTTGATCATTGCAGCAACTACTTCGTCATTTAAACCAAGGTTTAAGATGGTATCCATCATACCTGGCATGGAAGCTCTTGCTCCTGAACGAACAGATACTAATAACGGATTCTCAAGATCGCCGAATTTCTTTCCGTTGATCTCTTCCATTTTCTTAACGCCTTCCATAGCCTGAGCCATGATTTCGTCGTTGATCTTACGACCATCTTCATAATACTGTGTACAAGCCTCTGTTGTGATTGTGAATCCCTGTGGTACAGGAAGTCCGATGCTTGTCATCTCTGCAAGGTTGGCACCTTTACCACCAAGCAGGTTACGCATGGTCATGTCGCCTTCGCTAAACATATAAACCCATTTGTTTGCCATTTTATAATTCCTCCTAATATAAAATACTGTAACTTTTATTCAAATAGAAAGATGATCTTTCTATTTCTGTCACAAGTATGCACGTTTTTCCAAAACGCACATACTTATAATACCACACATTCACCAAAAGGCAACAACTTTTTTCTCTGTTTTCTACGATTTTTTGTACACATTTCACAATTTGAAATTCTATTCCATATTATGAAACTCTTACCATTCAAATTTCTTTGCAAAATATGCATCCAGATCTTCGATCTTAATTCTCTCCTGCTCCATCGTATCACGGTCACGGACAGTCACTGCTCCGTCTGTCTCAGACTCAAAATCGTAAGTAACACAGAATGGGGTTCCGATCTCATCCTGTCTTCTGTAACGTTTTCCGATATTTCCTCTGTCGTCAAACTCACAGTTATATTTCTTTGCAAGCTGTGCATATACTTTCTCAGCGCCCTCATTTAACTTCTTGGATAATGGAAGTACACCGATCTTAACAGGTGCAAGTGCCGGATGGAAATGAAGCACGGTTCTCATGTCCGGTTTTTCCTCTGTACCAATGTTCTCCTCATCATAAGCAGCACATAAGAATGCAAGTACCACACGGTCAGCTCCAAGAGATGGCTCGATCACATATGGGATATATCTCTCACCTTTTTCATCATCAAAATAAGTGAGATCCTGTCCGGATACGTTCTGATGCTGTGTGAGGTCATAGTCTGTTCTGTCAGCGATACCCCATAACTCGCCCCATCCAAATGGGAATAAGAACTCAATATCGGTTGTTCCCTTGCTATAGAAGCAAAGTTCTTCCGGTGAATGGTCACGAAGACGCATCTCATCCTCTTTGATACCAAGTGTCTGTAACCAGTCACGGCAGAATCCTCTCCAATACTGGAACCACTCAAGATCAGTACCCGGCTCACAGAAGAACTCTAATTCCATCTGTTCGAACTCACGGGTACGGAATGTAAAGTTACCCGGTGTGATCTCATTACGGAAAGATTTACCGATCTGTCCGATTCCAAATGGGATTTTCTTTCTGGAAGTTCTCTGTACATTTTTGAAGTTTACGAAAATACCCTGTGCTGTCTCAGGTCTTAAATAAACTGTATTTTTTGCATCTTCTGTAACGCCCTGGAACGTCTTAAACATTAAGTTAAACTGACGGATATCTGTAAAATTATGCTTTCCACAGGATGGACATGGAATCTGATGTTCTTCGATGAAATCTCTCATCTCTTCCTGTGTCCAGCCGTCCACAGAACCCTTTAATTCAATCTTTTTCTCAGCAGCAAAATCCTCAATGATCTTATCTGCACGGAAACGCTCATGGCACTCTTTGCAATCCATTAACGGATCAGAGAATCCTCCGAGATGTCCGGATGCAACCCATGTCTGTGGATTCATAAGGATGGCACAGTCAACACCTACGTTGTAAGGGTTTTCCTGAATGAATTTCTGCCACCATGCTCTTTTTACGTTGTTCTTTAACTCTACACCAAGATTTCCGTAATCCCATGTATTTGCAAGACCTCCGTAAATCTCAGAACCCGGATATACGAATCCTCTTGATTTTGCAAGTGCTACGATTTTGTCCATCGTCTTTTCCATAATAAATTCCTCACATTCTGTTATATTTGTTTATTTGTAAATGATATAAGTATAGACATCTGTACCAAATGAATCACCGGAAAGATTTGTGACTACATCATTGCCGGAAAGTTCCTCTGTTCCGATGATCACTTCTCCCTCAATGACATCCCCTGCGTCTTCCGTACTTTCTGTCTCCAAGACGGTCTCTGTGGATGGTACTTCTTCTGATTCCGTAATCCAGGTTTTCTCAATTCCGGTTCCCTCTTCGATAGAAACAGAATCTTTTCCTGTGACCGTCACGTTATCGCAGGAAACATATAAAATTTTGCCTTCAATCTTCACATCGGTATTTGCCTTAATAATGACAACTTTCAGATCTTCCTGTGCGAGAATATCCTCTCTCGTCACTCCCGTGACACTGCCGTCTTTATCCACGCCCGCAAAATCTGTGTCAAAATCATACCCGGCAGCCAGTGCCTGCACGATTTTACCCTCATACAATTCCACACCATTAAACGCTGTATAATCATCCACCGTTTCATAGTCCATCCGGAGTTTTGCTGTGCCATCTTCCACGGTCAGATCATCCACTTTCACTGAATTCTTTCCGTTCTCCGTATTGTACTCCTCCACTGCGGAATCCACAAACTCTTTCAGCTCCGTCTCATCATAATAAGACTGGTCAAGCTGTTCCACATCCATGGTAACTATTCTGCCATGTTTTGAAACATAAATGGTATTTGTGTCTGCCTCCAGACTGGAACCACACCCGGCGAGCATACCTGCGCAGATCATAATGGTCAGTCCAATACACCCTAATCTCTTCATGTTACAGACTCCATCCTCTTTCTATTTCATTCAATGTTAATCTTGGATATTATACAATTTTTATATCATGTTTTCAACCTCTTCCAAAATTTTTAATGATTTAAAAGAATGGTTGATATAATATTTCATGTATTCCCTGATACACTGCTGTAATTCCCACAATACCTGATCGGATACAGAAAACGTGTAAAGTTTTGCAAGCTTTGCTGTCATAATATACTGCATGGTATAGACTGTGGATTCCTGCACTTTCTGATAGGTCGGCAACGCCGCCATATTTTCAGGTTTCCGCCTTAACTCATTCACGCAGTGATCGCAAAGCATGCGCGCCGTCTTTCCCGAAAACCAGTGCAGTTCCTTTTTTTTCCCACATTTTGTGCACCCGAACACATTCGGTGCTTCCCCGTTGATCGTGAGAGTCTTAAGTTCATAGATGCATCTCACAAGCCTGTTGGAAAAAGCAGGGCTTTCGAGCGCACGGAATTTCTGTCTCATCGTTATTTTCCTGACAATAATAATCTGCAAATTCCAGAAAATAAAATCCATAATAGGCAGCGTTGAAATCTGCTGCAAGCTCCCGGAAATAATTCCGGATGGACACTTTGGCAACTGTATATGTAGAACGTCCCTCGAAAAGTTCAAATTCCCCGAAGGAGAAAGGATTTGTCGCAGCCAGAAACTGACTGTTTGGTTTTCTTGCCCCTCTGGCAAATGCTGTGATTTTTCCTCTCTCCCTCGTGAGCAGCGTTATTCTTTTGTCATAATCGCCAATCGGCATCGCATTTAAAACCATTCCGGTCACTACAAGGTTCTGCCCCATTCTGCCTTACTTCCTGCTCTCTGTCACTCTCTTTTTCTCTGCATATCTTCAGATAATCGTCAATCCGTCCTGTTTCCCAAAAAGTGTTCCAGGTTTTCTCCATCGTTTTTCCCTCCTGCCATCTGTATACAGATAGGATTTGCGTTGTGAAAAACCTTATACACGTTAAATATTGGCAACGGTTTAAATTTCGTCCTTATTGTATCCAAAATTTTTGATCAGAAAATCGCTGTCACGCCAGTCTTTCTTCACTTTCACCCAAAGTTTCAGATTTACTTTTGTATCCAATAACCGCTCGATCTCGTAACGCGCATTGCTTCCGATTTTTTTGAGCATTGCACCGCCTTTTCCGATGATAATTCCCTTGTGGGAATCACGCTCGCAGACGATCGTTGCGTCAATGTCAATGATATTCTGTCCCTTTCTGCCCTTCATCTGGTCGATATAAACGGCAATTCCATGCGGAATCTCATCATCGAGCGCATGCAGTGCCTTCTCACGGATGATCTCCGCAACAATAGCGCGCTCCGGCTGATCTGTGATCGTATCCTCATCATAGAACTGCGGTCCATACGGCAGATATTTGAAAATCATGTCAATGACCGTGTCCAGATTCTTTGCACGAAGTGCAGAAGCCGGAATAATCTCCGCAAAATCGTACACTTTGCGGTATGTGTCAATATATTCCACGATTTTTTCACGGTCTACGGTATCCACTTTATTGATGATCAGAATGACCGGTGTTTTTACTTTTTTCAACTGCTCGATAATGTGCTGCTCGCCGGCTCCGATAAAATTAGACGGTTCCACAAGCCATAAGATCACATCCACCTCATTTAAGGTATGTTCTGCCACATTTACCATGTACTCCCCAAGTTTATTTTTGGCCTTGTGGATCCCCGGTGTATCCAGAAATACGATCTGCCCGCGTTCCATATCCGTATAGACCGTCTGGATACGGTTTCTGGTCGTCTGCGGTTTGTTCGATGTAATTGCGATCTTCTGTCCGATCAGATGGTTCATTAATGTGGATTTTCCCACGTTTGGTCTTCCGATGATCGTCACAAATCCAGATTTAAATTTTTCGTTCATAAACTTCCTCTCTTTGTATTTATTTACTCAGATAATTGTAAATTTCACAATCATCGTTCTGATTCATTCAAATGTTTTACTTCCCCAAACATTCCTTCACATGCCTGCAAGGTTTCCTCATTTCCGACTACACAGAGATTATTCTCTGCGAGAACAGATGCGATCATATCCCGGAGTCCCCGGATATCCTCCTGCGTCGCACCGATCACCTGATCACGCTCTTTCTGGATCTCTTCGTACGAAATATTCTGTAAATAAGCTGCCATGGACCGATCGCCCTTCGTGCTTGGATTCATTGGCACATCCATATCACTGATCGTCCCGATGATATATTTTGTCATGTCACGTTCATCTGCAGTAAACTGCTCAATATATGCAGGGATTCCGTCATAAATCTCATTTGTTTTTTCCAGATTTGGATCACGGTAAGAGACAAAATAAGTGTCTCCATTCTTCATATAACCGTTCATGCAGCCGTATGCTCCGCCTTTCACACGGATATTGATCCAGAGGTAATCATACTCCATGATCACTTTTAAAATGCGCAGTGCACCGTGATAGTCAAAGCCATGTGCACGGAAGTTTCCGGCTCTCGCCACATACAGTACCTGGGAGGCATCCATAAATCCCTCATTCTTCTGAACCGGAACGATCTCTGCCCGTTTTTCCTCCCCGGAAGTTTCATATAGCATTGGAATGAATTTTTCCAGCTCTGCTTCTACGATGGAAACCCCGTCTTTTTCGCAGGTGACACTGACCAGAAGATGTTCTTTGGTAAAAATGGAGGAAACCATCTCTTTTAATTTTGCGGTCAGTGCTTCTTTTCTCTCATCAAAATGTGCTTCCAGATCACACAGTGTCTCATAGAATGTGATCGTATCTTTGTAAGCAGCCGCCCTGGAAAAATATGTCATGGCTCTTGTCGAAGCCACGGAATGTCCGGCGGAACTGATGCTTACCTGAAGTCTTGATTTCAACTCGGCAACGATCTCATACAGACGCTTTTCATCATCAATGTTTGAGGTGAAAAGCATTTCTTTCATCAATGCTGCAGCCTCCGGCAATTTGTCATATAATGCCTTGGTACGCACCTCAAATTTTACCTGATATCCATCTTTATCCTTCACGCCCGGATACACACCGATCGTACTGCTGATTCCTCCGGTATGGATGTTCACTTCATTTGCAAAATCCGCATAGGAATAATTTTTTGTATCCACATAGCCAAGTACCGCCTTCAATACGCCAAGATACGGAATGTCCTCTGCCGGAATGTGCGCAATATCGAACAACATGGTCAGATAGATGATCCCATTCGAATAAATATCATGGTGTACCACCGGGATACCTTTCACTGAAAGTTCTGTATTATAAAAAGGTGCTGCCTCTTTTTTCATATCAGAGCGCGCAAGCATCGGAATTTTTTCCAGATCTTCTTTTGGAGAAGGTGTCTCCTGATATTCCTTCAGGTGTTTTGTATCTGCGATCAGCTTTCGGATCTCATCTTCTGATAACCCCGCTTTATATTCCGCAAGTTTTTTCTCTAAGGCAGCCTCATTTTTTGCATTTAAGCCTTTCTCAGGTTCAATGATCACAACAGATGCATGCCTGTTATTTAATAAATACTTCTGGATCAGCTGCTCAAAATAATCTGTCTCCACCTGCTCTTTTAAGAAACGGTAAGTATCTAATGCCTCCAGATGAAGGAATGGACGCATATCATCATAAAGCCAGCTGTCCAGACACTGGATCCCATATAAAAGTCCTTTTGGGAAATGTCCGAAATCAGCCTCACGGTAACGGAATTCAGAACTATTGATCCCTGCCAGCAGCGATTTTTTATTTAATCCATTTTTTACAAGCCCTTCTAATGTCTCACGGATGACAGCCAGAAAATGCTCTTTTTCCTGCGGATTGGTATTTTTTGCAATCACAGAAAATGTCGGCTGCAGCGTTCCACTGTCATATCCGCCTGTGATCTCTGAACCGATCCCGGCATCGATCAATGCCTGTTTTAACGGTGCTCCCGGCGCACTGACCAGCGCATAATCCAAAATATCAAATGCGAGATACAATTTCTCGTCCAGTGCTGTTTCTATCACCGTGTTATAAGAAAGATAGGTATTGTTTTCTTCGGATTCCGTGGAAGAAATGGAATACTTATGTGTCACTTCGATTGGTTTTTCAAATGGTTTCTGAAGCTTTATCTCTGAATCAAGCCCGATTGCCTCATATTTCCCCAGATATGCTTCATCCATCCACGCAAGCTTCTCTGCCACATCCATATCTCCATAGAGATAAATGTAGGAATTACAAGGATGATAATATCTGCGGTGGAAATCCAGATATTCCTCGTAAGTCAGTTCCGGAATATGCAGAGGATCTCCGCCGGAAACGTTTGCATAAGTCGTGTCCGGAAAAAGGGATGTCATGATCTGACGGCTTAAGACATCATCCGGTGAGGAAAAAGCGCCTTTCATCTCATTGTATACAACACCGTTGATGGTCACCGGAGCATCCTCGCTCTCTAATTCATAGTGCCATCCCTCCTGCTGGAAGATCTCCTGATATTTATAAATATTCGGATGAAAAACCGCATCCATATAGACACTCATCAGATTCTGGAAATCTTTATCATTGCAGCTTGCGATCGGATAGATTGTCTTCTCCGGATAAGTCATTGCATTCAAAAAGGTGTTCAAGGAACCCTTCACCAGTTCCACAAAAGGATCTTTGACCGGATATTTGTCAGAACCACACAAAACAGTGTGCTCAATGATATGTGCCACCCCCGTGGAATCCTCCGGCGGTGTGCGAAAACCGATATAAAAGACCTTATTGTCATCATCGTTGGAAATCACTGCGATCCGCGCTCCGCTTTTTTTGTGGCGGAGAATGATTCCTTCGGAATTGAGATCTTTGATCGGGCGTTTTTCTAAAATTTCATATGCCTGTAAATCTTTTAACTGCATCTGTCTGTCCTCTCTCTAATACATACTGTTCTATAGTATACCACACTTCGCGGCATTATCCTATTTTTATCTTCGAAAATTTCTGAAACAAAAAAAGACTGTAACAACCATTCCCTATTCTTAAGGAATACCGTGTTACAGTCCCCCGCTTTTCAGATTCTCATCTATGAATTAGCCGATGCGTCTTACATTTGCTGCCTGAGGTCCTTTTGCTCCCTCTGTCACTTCAAATTCAACTTTTTCACCGTCTTTTAACTCTTTGAATCCATCCATGTCTAATGCAGAAAAATGAACAAATACATCGTTACCATCTGCGTCGGAAATAAATCCGTAGCCTTTTTTTGCATTAAACCATTTTACAGTTCCCTGCTGCATAACAAAATCCTCCTAATACCTCTAAAACCTTTTTGTAAATTTGACATGTTTTTGTGCATGTCACACAAATTGAAGTTAGCATACATCGGATTTTTTGTCAACAACTATTAATAAATTTTACTGCTTGATCTGCACATCAATCTGCTGATACGGAATCGAAATATGATTTTCATCCAGTGCATATTTGATATTTTCCATCAACCGCCACTTCGTATCCCAGTAATCTGCTGTTTTGACCCAGATCCGGATACCAAGGTCCACCGAAGATGCACCAAGATTATCTACGAACACCACAACGTCCTCTTCCGGCAGTCTTGCCGGATCATTTCTGCCGATCTCATATAAAATATTTTTTGCAGTACGGATATCTGCTTCATAACCAATACCTACCACAATGTCCACCCGCCGTTTATCCATATGCGATACATTGACCAGGCTGCTGTTGGACAGATTACCGTTTGGAATCACGATCATTTTATTGTCTACGGTCTTTAACTTGGTATAGAAAACAGAAATCTCGTATACCGTTCCTTCATTTGAGCCCTCAATGATATAATCTCCTACCACAAAAGGTTTTAGCAAAAGGATCAGCACTCCGCCTGCAAAGTTGGAGAGACTTCCCTGCAGTGCAAGACCAACCGCCACACCACAGGAACCGAGCACTGCCACCGCTGAGGTAGTTGCTATCCCAAACAGGCTTAAGATTGTCAGGATCAGGATAAAATACAGTGCATATTTCACGACTGCAGACAGGAACTGTATCACTCCGACATCTGCATTTCTGCGCTCCATCGTTTTTCTTACGATCTTAACGATCAGACCGATCAGTTTAGCTCCCACTGCATATACGATGACCGCAATGACAACCTGCAGTGCAAAATTCAAAAGATCCGGAACAAGGTTTTGAAAATAAGTGCGGAGAATCCCGGGATTTTTTGCAACCTCCTGAAGATTTTCCTGCGCTTCGGCAATGGCTTCCACTGCCTCTGTTGTACCAACTGTCAGCAACATTTTTCTGCCCTCATTTTTTATTTTACTTTACGGACTTTTAAGACGCCCTCAATGTTCTCTAACTTCTGAATGACTTCATCTGTTACAGGTGAATCCACATCGATCAATACATATGCATAATCACCTTTGGATTTGTTTGTCATTCCTGCAATGTTCATTCCGGCATCTCCCAATGTTGTGGAGTACTGACTGATCATACCACTTACATTCCGGTGCAGGATACCGATTCTTCCTGCGGTAGTACATGCGCCCATAGAACAATCCGGGAAGTTCACGGAATGGACAATGTTACCATTCTCCATATAATCACGGATCTCTCTGACTGCCATGATCGCACAGTTATCCTCTGACTCTGCGGTAGATGCTCCAAGATGTGGTGTTACAATACATCCCTTTGCTCCGACTGTGGTTGGATTTGGGAAATCAGATACATATTTTTTGATTTTTCCGGCAGCTAAAGCTTCCACCATAGCTTCTTCATCCACAAGAAGGTCTCTGGCAAAATTTAAAACAATTGCATTTGGTTTCATCATGGCAATTGCTTCTGCATTGACCATCTTCTTTGTAGAATCCAAAAGTGGAACATGAATCGTAATGTAATCACACTCTCGGTAAATATCTTCCACATTGCTGATATGTTTGACACTTCTGGAAAGATTCCATGCTGCACTGACGGAAATGTATGGATCATATCCATATACATCCATACCCATATGGATGGCTGCGTTGGCAACTAACACACCGATAGCACCAAGTCCGATGACGCCGAGTTTCTTACCTGAAATCTCAGTTCCTGCAAAGTTCTTTTTCTGTTTTTCTGCTGTTTTTGCAATGTTCTCATCATTCTGATTTGCAAGGCACCAGTCGATACCACCTACAATATCACGGGATGCATAAAGCATTCCTGCAAAAACAAGTTCTTTTACACCGTTTGCATTTGCCCCCGGAGTATTGAATACAACGATTCCTTTTTCTGCACATTTATCAAGAGGAATGTTGTTGACACCAGCTCCTGCCCTTGCTACTGCAAGCAGGCAATCCGGAAGTTCAAGATCATGCATGGCAGCACTTCTTACGAGTGCTGCGTCTGCCTGACCTAAGTCCTCTACTTTTTCATAGTCGTTTGAGAAAAGATCTAATCCTACGGATGCAATTGGATTTAAGCAATTATATTTGTACATTTTGCATTTTCCT
>QFCF01002445.1_pt1 | contig 10682 bp, 7 predicted proteins | sample 5346961 | NCBI WGS metagenome assembly QFCF01 (sample SAMN09062253, study PRJNA434731) | Human gut metagenome, whole genome shotgun sequencing project. | reverse complement strand
GATAATGATAACCTCGGTGTCGACCTTGCGAATCTCCTCGGCTGCCATCATGCCATCCATAAACTTCATCTCGATGTCCATCAGGATGATGTCATAGACAGCCTTATAGCCAAGTGCGATCTCGTCGCCGTCGGAAAATTCTGCCACGGTAAATTTTTCGCCCGACACCGCGCTGTATTTGTCAATATATTCGCGCAGCTGGCTGCGGTAGAGCTCGTCGTCTTCGACAAGGGCCAAACGAATCATATCCGGCACGCCCCCCTTTTGTTTTTATACTAAATGTAGCATGTTCGCCGGAAAATTGCAAGGAAAGCCGCGGATCTCCATTTTCATCGGTTTTCCGCAGCCTTTGGCTGACACTTCCTACCGCCGGGCGCACCAATAAAAAACCCGCATTGGCTTTGAATGCCAATGCGGGTTTTGGGTTTACGGGGCGGCAGACGGCTTTACGCTCTCATCAGCGTTCCCTGCAGGCTCTCCAATGCAGCCATGCGGGCGCTGACAGCAAAGACGCTGGCAACGTGGGTCAGCTCGTCGGAGCGGATATCCTCCGGGATCGTGCGCGCCAGCACCGTGCAGTGGTCGATGGCGTCAAAGCGGACACCGGCTTTGCGGCACAGCTCCACCGTGCGGTGGGCACAGCCGGGCATCGTGGCCAGGGCCGCCACGGCGTCCGGTGCTTGGGCGGGGCGGGCTGCGCCGGTATCGCGCAGCTCCTTGTCCAGCACAGTGCCAAAATGCTTCACCGCACGGCGGTTCGCGCAGCCCGGCAGCGGATCCTCCGTTGTCAGGTCCAGCTCCACCGGCTGGCGGATAAAGTCCGTGTACTTCCGTGTCAGGCGGCTGTACTCCCGCTGCAATTCCTTTCTTGTCAGGTCCGTATACTGCATACCTTTCCACTCCTCTTTTACTTGCATCGACTATTATACACGTGGGAGTGGTGTATGTAAAAAGTATTTTCTGTATATCTGGTATACAAAATATACATGACAGACTGTTTTAGCAATTTTTTTGGATATGCAGCAAATGACAGCAGCCCTCTCCCCTGCTCTCACAGCTGCGCCAGCGCATCGCGCTCCCGCAGACGGAGGGCGGCGCGGCGGTAGCTGAACACAAAATAGACGATCTCTGCGGCGGCGGTCAGCGCCCAGGAGCAGGGATACAGCAGGTAGAGCGCCGGGATCGTGTGGAAGTGGGCAAAGATCGTGTAGACCCACGCAACGCGGAATACGCAGGACCCCAGAATTACGATGACCGTCGGCCCTACCGTCTTGCCGAGGCCGCGGGAGGCGGCAATCGTGCAGTCCATGAACGCCGAGGTGCAGTAGGCCCAGCCCATGACCATAATGCGCTTCATGCCCGCGTCGATGACAGCGCTCTCGGTCGTGAACAGCGCCAGGAACTGCCGCCCAAAGACGAGCAGCCCGCCGCCCAGCACTGCGCCCAAGCCAAACGAGTAGGCCAGCGCGATGAAGTAGCTTTTCTTGACGCGATCCAGCTTGCCCGCGCCGTAGTTCTGGCTCATAAAGCTGGCGCAGGCCATGTAAAACGCCGCCATAGCGTCATAAACCATCGCGTCGGCGTTAGCTGCGGCGGAGTTGCCCTTGACCATCAGCGAGTCGAAGGAGTTGACGCCCGCCTGAATAAAGAGGTTGGCAATCGCAAAGATCGCGTTTTGCAGGCCCGCGGGCACGCCCAACATCAGGATGCGCTTTGTCATGTTGAGGTCCAGCCTTACCTTGCGGAAATCCAGCGCATAGCAGTCGCTGACCTTTGTCAGCGCGTGCAGGATCAGCCCTGCCGAGACGCACTGGGCAATCGTGCTGGCCAGCGCGACACCGGCGACATCGAGCTTGCAGACGATGACGAAAAACAGGTTGAGCAGGATGTTCAGCACACCCGCAAACGACAGGTAAGCCAGCGGCTTTTTTGTCTCGCCGATAGCGCTGAACACTGCGTTGCCGAAGTTGTAGAGCGCCAGCGCCGGCATACCGAGAAAGTAGACCCGCAGGTACAAAATCGCACCGGGCAGCAGGTCCTCCTTGGTGTTCAGCAGCTCCAGCAGCGCAGGCGAGCCGAACAGGCCGACGAACAGCAGCAGCACACCGGCGGCCAGGCTGACCAGCAGCGCCGAATGGACGGTCTTGCTGACGTCCTTGGGATGCCCGGCACCGTAAAAGCGGGCGACCAGCACGTTGACGCCATTGCTCAAGCCGATCAGAAAGCCGGTGAACAGTGTGACAAACGTCGCCGTCGAGCCCACGGAGCCGAGTGCCGTGGAACCGGCGAACCGGCCCACAACGGCAACGTCGGACATGTTGAACAGAATTTGTAAAAGGTTGGATAAGGCCAGCGGCAGGCTGACCAGCAGAATTTGTTTGGCCAGCGGCCCTTCGATCATGGTTTTGGATTTTGAGGTGGTGCTCATGATGGATGGTTTTTGCTCCTGTTTTAATTGTGACTGCACAGTAGGGGCCGGGCATGCCCGGCCCTCGCGCGTAAGGCAGATGGGTTCTTGCGGGAAAGCCGCGGTCCGCACATGTGCGGTCTGCCTTTCGGTTTGTAGAGGGGCGGCGTCCTCGACGCCCCGCGGGCGGATATGGAATCCGCCCTTGCAATTTTCCATTACATCTTGTGATCCGCAAAAATCGGGTCGTCCTGCCACAAAACGACCCGGCCCGTTGCGCGGGTCTTGTTCATGTCAATGATGCGCTGGTTGCTCGACCCGCGGAAGCGCAGACTGATGTCGTACCGGTCCTGCACAAAGTCGCCGTCCACAAGCACATCTATATATTGTAAAAACTCGTCGGTGACCTCGCATCGCCCGGGACCGGGCTGCCAGATCTCGTGCTCCAGATTGTTGCCGGTGTAGCACCAGATTGTCTTGTTGGGGTACAGCACCTTTACATTTTTAATAAAGGGCAGCAGCTCCCGCTGGTTTTCCGGCTCAAACGGCTCGCCGCCCAGCAGCGAAAGACCATTGATGTAACCGGGGGCCAGACTCTCCAGTATTTCATTGCGAACTTCCTTGGTAAACGGCGCACCGTAGCCGAAATCCCATGCCACGGCATTGAAGCAGTTCGGGCAGTGGCGGCGGCAGCCGGAAACGAACAGGCTCGTGCGCACGCCCTCCCCGTTGGCAATATCACAATATTTAATGGTTGCGTAATTCATGGTGTTCTCCTGCGGGGACATCCCCATATCTTGTGTCGGGCGGGCGTTCCGCCCCCAAACCCTGACATAGTATACCAGCTTTGGGGGCATACTGCAAGGGGGAGCATGATTTTCGAAGAAGATATTTAAACGCTGCATCGACAAACTGTGTAGAACCACTCAAAATCACCAAAATTTCAGTCTTATTTTTGGCAGGGCTTTTTTGCACGTTAAGGCGACGAAAACAGAACTTTTTGTTTCTGCTTGCTCGCCGGACACTATATCTTGTGGTTTTATGGATTGACTTTTTGCCCCCGGTGCGGTATTATAGTCTTGCTCGCAAAACGGGCAATTTACGAATCGGCATTTCATCTGCATTCTATACAGTTCGTATTGAACGCACTGTATTTATTTTTTTGTAAAGAGGAGTCACCATGAAGATCATCAAGCGCAACGGCAGCGAGGCTGTCTTTGACATTACCAAAATTATTGCGGCCATCACGAAGGCTAACAAGGTCGTACCCGATGCCCAGCGCCTGACGAAGCAGCAGATCATCGAGATCAGCGATCATGTGCAGGAGGTCTGCTATGCCCGCGGCCACGCGATGAACGTCGAGGAAATCCAGGACATCGTCGAGGACGCCATCATGGCCACCGGCGCGTATGAGGTTGCCCGCAGGTACATCACCTATCGCTACGTGCAGAGCCTCAAGCGCACCCACAACACGACGGATGATAAGATCCTTTCCCTCATCGAGTGCAACAACGAGGAAGTCAAGCAGGAGAACTCCAACAAGAACCCTACCGTCAACAGCGTACAGCGTGACTATATGGCCGGCGAGGTCAGCAAGGATCTGACCATGCGCATGCTGCTCCCCCCGGAGATCGTCAAGGCGCATGAGGAGGGCATCATCCACTTCCACGATGCCGACTACTACGCCCAGCACATGCACAACTGCGACCTCGTCAATCTGGACGATATGCTGCAGAACGGCACGGTCATCAGCGGCACTTTGATTGAAAAGCCGCACTCCTTCTCCACGGCCTGCAACATTGCCACACAGATCATCGCGCAGGTCGCGTCCAGCCAGTACGGCGGCCAGAGCATCAGCCTGACCCACCTGGCCCCCTTTGTCGATGTCAGCCGCAAGAAGATCCGCCGCGACGTCGAGGCCGAGATGAAGGAGCTGGGCATTGACCCCGGCGAGGAGAAGATCTCCGAGATCGTGGAGAAGCGCCTGCGCGAGGAGATCAAGCGCGGTGTGCAGACCATCCAGTATCAGGTCGTCACCCTGATGACCACCAACGGCCAGGCTCCGTTCATCACGGTCTTTATGTACCTGAACGAGGCCGGTGACAACCAGCGCCTGAAGTCCGACCTGGCCATCGTCATTGAGGAAATGCTGCGCCAGCGCTACCAGGGCGTCAAGAACGAGGCCGGTGTCTGGATCACCCCCGCCTTCCCCAAGCTCATCTACGTGCTGGAGAACGACAACATCTATGAGGGCCAGCCCTACTACTACCTGACCAAGCTCGCCGCCAAGTGCACCGCCAAGCGGATGGTGCCCGACTACATCAGCGAGAAGAAGATGCTGGAATACAAGGTCGACAAGAACGGCGAGGGCCACTGCTTCACCTGCATGGGCTGCCGCAGCTTCCTGACCCCCTATATCGACGAGAACGGCAAGCCGAAGTACTATGGCCGCTTTAACCAGGGTGTTGTCACCATCAATCTGGTGGACGTGGCCCTGTCCAGCGGCGGCGATTTTGATAAGTTCTGGCAGATTTTTGACGAGCGCCTCGAGCTGTGCCACAAGGCCCTGATGTGCCGCCACAACCGCCTGAAGGGCACGCTGAGCGACGCCGCGCCCATCCTGTGGCAGTACGGCGCGCTGGCCCGCCTGAAGAAGGGCGAGCCCATCGACAAGCTGCTCTACGGCGGCTATTCCACCATCAGTCTGGGCTACGCGGGCCTGTATGAGTGCTGCAAGTATATGACCGGCAAAAGCCACACCGACCCTGCCGCCAAGCCGTTTGCGCTGAACGTTATGCAGCACATGAACGACGCCTGTACTAAGTGGAAGAACCAGCACAACATTGATTTCAGCCTGTACGGCACGCCGTTGGAGTCCACGACCTACAAGTTTGCCAAGTGCCTGCAGAAGCGTTTTGGGCTTGTGCCGGGCATCACGGACCGCAATTATATCACGAACTCCTACCATGTCCACGTGACCGAGCAGATCGACGCCTTCACGAAGCTGAAGTTCGAGAGCGACTTCCAGAAGCTCTCCCCGGGCGGTGCCATCAGCTATGTGGAGGTGCCCAACATGCAGGACAACCTCGAGGCCGTTATCAAGGTCATGCAGTTCATCTACGAGAACATCATGTACGCCGAGTTGAACACCAAGAGTGACTACTGCCAGGTCTGCGGCTACGACGGCGAGATCCAGATCGTGCCCGAGGACGGCAAGCTGGTCTGGGAATGCCCCAAGTGCCACAACCGCGACCAGAACAAGCTGAACGTCGCCCGCCGCACCTGCGGCTACATCGGCACCCAGTTCTGGAACCAGGGCCGAACCGCCGAGATCAAGGACAGAGTGCTGCATCTGTAATAGAATAAGTTAGCCCCCGACACCTGCCGCTGTACGGTATTATGTCGGGGGCTTATTATTTTGTAGGGGAGGTATTTATCCCTTCCTGGGTACATTGCGCCAGCTGCAGGAAGATTAAGTCCGAGAACCTGCGCCGGGCTTTGCGGTGCCATGCAGTAGGGGCCGCACATGTGCGGCCCGGCACTGTAAAATAAGCACCCTCTTGCAGGAAAGCCTGCGGGCCGGGCATGCCCGGCCCCTGCCGCATCGTATAGCAAAACAGGCAGACCGCCAATCCTGACGGTCTGCCTGCTTTTGTAACGTATAAATTTTACTTCGCGTACTCGGTTGCTCGGCTCTCGCGGATGACGCTGACCTTGATCTGGCCGGGGTAATCCAGCTCGTTCTCGATCTTCTTGGCGACATTGCGTGCCAGCAGAATGACCTCGTCGTCGCTGACCTTGTCGGGCTGGACAAGGATGCGGACCTCGCGGCCTGCCTGCACGGCGTAGGAGCTCTCGACGCCCTCAAAGCCGTTGCAGAGAGCCTCCAGCGTTTCCAGACGCTTGATGTAGCTCTCCATGTTCTCGCGGCGGGCGCCGGGACGGGCAGCGGAAATCGCGTCGGCGGCCATGATGATGAACGCCAGCGTCGTCTTGGGCTCCACGTCGCCGTGGTGGGCCTCGATGGCGTGGATGACCTGCGGGTTCTCGCGGTATTTCTTGCAGATGTCAACGCCGATCTGGACGTGGCTGCCCTCGATCTCGTGGTCAAGGGCTTTGCCGATGTCATGCAGCAGACCGGCGCGGCGGGCCAGCTGGACATTGACACCCAGCTCACCGGCCATCAGACCGGCCAGCCAGGCCACCTCGAGAGAGTGGCTCAGGACGTTCTGACCGAAGCTCGTGCGGTACTTCAGGCGGCCAATGAGCTTGACAAGGTCGGGATGCAGGCTGTGAATGCCAAGCTCCATGACGGCCTTGTCGCCTTCGCGCTTCATCTGGATTTCCAGCTCGCGGCGGCACTTGTCCACGGTCTCCTCGATGCGGGCCGGATGGATACGACCATCGGCAATCAGGCGCTCCAGCGCCATGCGGGCGACCTCGCGGCGGGTCTGGTCAAAGCTGGACAGCGTGACGGCTTCCGGCGTATCGTCGATGATAAGGTCACAGCCCGTGGCGGTTTCGAGTGCACGGATGTTGCGGCCCTCGCGGCCAATGATACGGCCCTTCATCTCGTCGCTGGGCAGCGGCACAACGCTGACGGTGGCCTCGCTGGTGGCGTCTGCCGCGCAGCGGGCAATAGCCTGGCCGATCAGCTCACGGGCGAGGTTATCGCACTCGTCCTTCATGTTCGCCTGGTAGGCGCTGATCTTCATCGCCTTCTCGTGAGTCAGCTCGTCATCGACCTGCTTGAGCAACACGGCGCGGGCGTCCTCCTTGGACATAGCGGCGATGGTTTCCAGTTTTTCGGTCTGGCGCAGCTTGAGCTGCTCCAGCTCGTCCAGGCGGGCCTCCACGGTCTCACTGCGGCGCTTGAGGTCCTCCTCCTTGCGCTCCATCTGGGCGGTGCGCTTGTCGAGGGCCTCCTCCTTCTGGTCGATGCGGCGCTCCTGGCGGGTGATCTCGGCGCGGCGGTCCTTGATTTCCTTGTCCGCGTCGCTCTTGAGCTTGAAGGCTTCGTCCTTCGCTTCGATGATGGTTTCCTTGCGCTTTTGCTCGGCAGCCTTGATGGCATCATTCACGATGCGCTTGGCTTCCTCCTCAGCGCTGCCGATCTTCGCCTCGGCGGTGCGCTTGCGGTTTTCACCGCCGAGGTAAAAACCAAGCGCCCCGGCAACAGCGGCAGCAACAAGGACCAGCACCACGGTCAAAATTGGTGACATAGTCGTTTTCACTCCTTATCAAAATAGGAGGATGCGCGCAGCGGGACGCTTTTCACTATGACATTGTTGCATGACAAAACGCGGCAGGTCGGCCAAAAAGGCACACGATGCCCCTGCGCGCAGAATATACACAAACCGTCATCAGGACGTTAAATATCGTAAAAAAGCGGCGTTCCCGGTGGGCGACACCCTTTAAGGAGCCACGCACAGGCCGCGCCTGCCGTTTGGCTCTTTATTTCCTGTATATAATTTTACTTTGATTTCGTGCAAATGTCAAGATAACACAGGGGGCAAACTGGTATTTTTCATGCAAAACGCCCCGCTTTTGTGCCAGCGGGGCGCAGAGAAATTATTTTTTGCCGCGGTAAACGCCGGCCTTGCGCAGCAGGTCCTTGACGACCTCGGACCCGCAGACCAGCCCGCAGGCGGCGGGCACAAAGGCGTTGCTGGCGGGCACCGTGCGGCGCGCAGCGGTGGGGGCTTCCTCGATTTCCTCCTGCAGCGGCGGCAGGGTCTGCTCCTCCGAAAAGACGACCTTCACCTTGCCCAGACGGCGCTTGCGGCACTCGAGGCGGATGACCTTGGCCAGCGGGTCCACGGTGGTTTTTTCAATGTCGGCCACGCGGAACGCCGTCGGGTCCAGCTTGTTGGCCGCGCCCATGCTGCACAGGATCGGCACCCCGTCCTTTTTGCAGCAACGGATCAGCAGCAGCTTGGCGCTGACCGTGTCGATGCAGTCCAACACGTAGTCAAACTGCGTCAGGTCGACGTCCGGGGCGGTCTCGGCATTATAGAACATGCGGTTGGCGTGCACGATGATGGTAGGGTCAATGTCCGCAATGCGGGCGGCCATGGCATCGACCTTGTACTGTCCCAGCGTTGAGTGCAGCGCCACAAGCTGGCGGTTCAGGTTGGAAAGTGCGACGGTGTCGCTGTCAAACAGGCTCAACTCCCCTACCCCGCTGCGGGCCAGTACCTCAACAGCCTGCCCGCCGACGCCGCCGATGCCAAAAACGGCCACATGGGCGCGGCGCAGCACGTCCAGTGCGGGTGTGCCCAGTTGGGCACGAGTGCGGGTGTATTGATCGAGCATGGTGTTACCTCCATAATAATCTTGCCTTACTCTGCGAGACAGACTCCCCAATATGGGGGAGATGGCGCTTGCGCCAGAAGGGGAGCAGGGGGCCAAGAAGTGTTTTATTTCTTTCTTTTCGCCTTCCGTTCCAGCACCGTCTCATAACTCGACGACATCTTGTCGGCCATGCAGACAAGCGCGGCCTCGCGGCTGTGGGGTATGTCGGTGGGGTTCAGCGGCCACATGTGGCTCTGGATGATGTCCTTTTCCTTGTCGGTCAGTTTAAACACGGTTTCGGCGTTGTAGCGTGCAATACGAGCGTGCTTAAAGCCGTGCCAGTGGGTGATGTTGCTGCAATTATGCCAGTCGTACAGGTAAAAATCGTGCAGGAACGCCCCCTTTACAAGGCTGGCTTCATCCGCGCGGGCGTGCAGATGGATGTTGAGCCAGAACGCGATGCGGGTCACCCGCATACAATGTTCATAGGTCGTGACGCTGCCGTGCTGGATGAACTTTTGCATTTCCAGCGCATTAGGGTCATCGGCAATCTCTTTCAAAAGAATGTGCATACGCACTTCTTCTTCGGGGGTCAGTTTGCAGAGCATAGCAATTCCTCCACACGGGCGGCGGTCTCGGCCAGGGGCGCAGTGCCGTCCACCGTCAGGATCGGGCAGGCAAGCTGCTTCTGCCATTCATTATGCAGCACAGCGCTGCGCGTGTCAAGTCCGCCGTCATCATAACCGGCGGCCCACTGCAAAAATGCCTGATGATGGTCGTACATATCGCCGTCCGGCAGAATGCGCACGCCAAACCGCGCGTACTCACGTTGCTTTATACGCGCCAGCCGGGTGGGCGTGTCGGTCACAACGCGCACCGCCAGCGTGAAATCCGGGATGAGAGCATCCCCCCAGCCGACGAGCGAGCCGGAGAGGACAGCGCCGTTTTTTGCGGCGGCAATGTCCTGCCGTATGAGCGGCACACGCTGCTCAATGGGACGCTTTGTCGTGAATTTCGGGTCAGTGGGCATACTGAAATTGCTCCGCCAGGTATCGCCCCAGCGTGGACGTCCCGGAGCCGGACGCGCCGTAGATGTGGAGGAGTGGTTTCATGCTATTTCACCAGCAAACATACCGTCTCAATATGCGTATCATTGTCCAAACTCAAGCTCATATCTTCCGCAATGATTGGGAGCTTGAATTTGATGGACTTGAGCCACTGACCGTTGGGCTGCCGTTCCTCATAAATCTGGACTTCGGAAAGCAGCGATTCCATAAGCTGCCGCTTTTCCTGATCGTCCATGACGGAATAGAGCTTATCAAAGTAAATCAGCACCTTGTAGATGTTGTCGCCCGTCAGCTTTTCCGCCTCAATCGCCATCTTCTTGGCTCTGGCAGCAACGAGCTGGTTTTCTGTATCCTCGATCTTATCATACATCTTGTAGAGCCGGTCATCAAGGTCTGCTTTGCGTTTGATGTAGTGCTTATCGTCCGGGTCGAGAGAATCAATTTCATCCATCAGCCGTACCTTTACGGAATAGCTCTGGCGAAGCTGCTTTTCATTCGCCGCGATCTCCTGCTCAATGGAAGAGGTATCCACCTTCATGTTGATTTTTTCCTGCATCATGGCGGCGAACTTCGGATTGCTTACCAGCTTTACAATGACCTCAGCAACGGCGCTGTCCAGCAGTTCTTCATTGATCTGTTTCTTGAAGTCGCATTTATGACCGCGCGTCATCGCACGGTGCTTACAGCCATAGTAATAAAAATCCTTGTATTTTGAGCCGTCCACCTTATGTTTGATGCTTTTGTTTCCATACATTCCTACGCCGCAGACCGGGCATTTCACAATACCGGACAGCAGATGTATTTTTGTATCCTTGCCCCTGTTGACGCGTTCGTATTTTTCCGCTTGCGCCAGCAGCTTGACCTGCGCCTCGTGCCATAGTTCTTCGGAAACGATTTCCTCATGCAGGCCATCC
>QFCF01002431.1_pt1 | contig 10783 bp, 9 predicted proteins | sample 5346961 | NCBI WGS metagenome assembly QFCF01 (sample SAMN09062253, study PRJNA434731) | Human gut metagenome, whole genome shotgun sequencing project. | reverse complement strand
GCACAAATATCACGAAATTTGCGCCGGTTCTCTCCTTCATCATGGCAAGGCTCTCCTTTGCCCCCGGTTTAAAAAAAGCCCCGGCACACGCAAACGGTGCAAAAGTCACCCCACAGATATATTCCATATTTTTTTCCTCCCTTTTCTCAATGCACTCTTAAAAATATAACATTTATTTTACTGATTCTGCCATTAATATAGCATTCGTCATATATATCTGCTATAATTTTTCAAGTTAAAAATTGCATAAATCTATTTTTATGGAGCCGCCTATGAAATCTTTATTTGAATATACCGACAAACTGAACAAACCTTACGAATGTTTCTTTTCAGATATGAAGAAAGAATGGCTGCCCGTGCAGCCACACTGGCATTATTTTATGGAAATCCTGTATGTAACAAGGGGCACCGCCCTGATGTATCAGAATGAACAAAGTTATATTGTGACGGAAGGTGACATGATCGTCTTTCTCCCCTCCGTCGTTCATTCTGTCCATGCAGTGTCCGATGCCCCTCTGCAGTATTATGTTTTAAAATTTGACCTAAGCCAGCTGGATTCTTCCGCTTCACTTACCGGTGGAAGCTGGAATTACAGTGCACTGTTTAACAATGCCATAAATAACGAGCAGGCTGATATTTATTTCCCGGAGGAGGTACTTCATTTTCTTCCGGTACAGTCCTTATTTGACGACTGTGTCCGCGAAATGCAAAATATGCAGTATGGTTATCAGATGATCCTGCAGTCGAAAGTCAGAGAACTTCTGACCTGGATGCTCCGCATCTGGCGCAACAATGGTTTTGATACCGACTGTTATTTTACCCCGCTTGCGAAGGAAAATACGATCTATACCATCACAGAATACATTGACCGTCACGCCTGCGAAAACATCCGTGTAGAAGATATTGCCGCACTCTGTCATATGAGTTATTCACATTTCGCTAAAAATTTCCGTGAAATCTATGGGCAGTCCTGTAAAAAATACATTGAATTTATCCGGCTGTGCAAAGTAGAAGATATGCTTCTTTTTACAAACTTTGATCTAAATTATATCAGTCAGGAGACGGGATACGCCGACTGCAGTCACCTGATCCGGTCATTTAAAGAAAAATATGGTGTTTCCCCGCATCAATACCGCAGGCAGCATTCCTCACCCAGACAGAATCACTGATTCATAATGGATTCAAGTGTACTGGTATCACTTAAAACCGGCATGAGAAACATGATTGCAGTAATCATCAGTGCAGCGATCACCAGTCCGATAATTGAAGTGACCAATGCAGCGGTTGCCGTACCGTTCTGCTGTGGTTTTATCTTTTTCGAACAGATTGCACCAAGCAGACCGACCAGACCAAATCCTGCTCCATATCCCACAAACCCTGTCACAATGCCAAGGATTCCAAGAACTAATGATACCGTCGCAATATTTTCTCCCTCACGCTCTGACGGGATGATAATCTCACCTTCTCTCATTTCCACAATCTCGTCTAACTTGCTTCTCCGCAGTAATACGATACATGGAACCAAAAACAGCGGAACTGTCACTACAAGATTTAACACAGAAAGGCTGCCGATCATATCCGTCATATCACCATTTCCAAAGATACCACTCGCCATTAATCCGCCAAAATCAACAAATGCATGAATAATGATACAAATCCATAAATTTCCGCTGCGCAGATAGATTGCTGCAAACAGCACACCGAGCAATGTTGCCTGCAGTGCCTGGATCAATGCGCTGGATAATGGCACACCGGAAAGTACATTCGGGATATGTGCAGCGCCAAAGATCACGCTGGATAAAATAATGGCTGCAAGCACTCCCCGTCTTGTGTTTGAAAAACGGTCCGCAAAAAGGTTTAACACGATTCCACGCATGATCACTTCCTCGTTCATGCCGACCAAAAACATGGTCAGTATGTAAATCATGATCCCACCGGCAGAGCGCACTCCGTCCGAACCGGAAACACTCTGCAAAAATAACTGTGCAACTGCCACATACACGCAGTAGCCAACCATAAAACCACCGATATAAAATCCTCTTAAAAATCCCACACCGGTTTTCTTAAGCGACTGCTGATATCCCATAAGAAACAGCATACCGATTGCATAGATTGCTACACCGATCTCGGCGATCAGCTGTAACGTGTAACTGTCTGTAATGGATGTCAGATGTGCCACTACTCCTCCAACCAGGTTCATCAGCACCAGAAAAAGCGCCGTAATTACAATGCCAATGACAATCACAGCCGCCTTTGGCAATCCCAAAATTTTGTTTTTCATACTATTCCTCCTATACTACTTTTCACTGATATTTCCCGCTTCATCTACTGATGCATTGTCCGAGATACTCTCCATATAAGAAAACAGCCCCGGTGCCGCATTCGCATCCATCTGTTTTGTCTGCCCGTCCGATGCATAGACCGGAATCAGCGCATAAGAAACTGTTCCATCTTCTGTCACTGTAACTTTCACGGCTGCGGATCTGTCAATATTCTGTCCGAAAATAAAATTACCCAGACTGTAAAAAACAGGTTTTCCGTCAATATATTCGATTCCTTCCAGACAATGTGTGTGCGCTCCGACAACCAGATCTGCACCTGCATCCATGCACTGTTTTGCCAGTTCACGCTGCACGGCATTCGGCTGTTCGCTGTACTCTGTCCCCCAGTGTGGAAATACCGTCACAAAATCACAGGTCTGTTTTGCTTCTTTGATCACTTCGATCAGTGCTGTGGCATCATAACAGGTAAACATTCCCGGCGCAGCACTCTCGATCTTCCAATCAGCAGACGGTACCACGCGCGATACAGCGATAAATCCATATTTTTTTCCATTTACTTCCATAATCTGCACTTCTTTTGCACGCTGCACCGAATCTCCGGCACCACCGTACAGGATTCCTGCTCCGTCTAATGCACTGAAAGTGTCTGACAGCGCCGCTCTTCCATAGTCTAACGTGTGGTTGTTTGCAAGTGATACAATATCCACACCCATTTCATTTAACGCCCTTACATAGGAAGGACTGCACCGGAATGTAAACTGCTTGTCTGCCATCGGTTCCCCGCGGTCACTAAATGGAAACTCGTTGTTTACCATCAGGATATCGGCTGCCTTTAACTGTTCTAACAGTTCCGGTGAGACGACACGCTCGATCCCGCCGGCATCATAGGCTGCCTTGAAAGCATTTGCAAAAAGAACATCACCTGTCAGGATGATGGTTGTATCGCCGGAGTCTTTTTGATTATCCTTGTTTGCTGTTTCATCTGATGCACTCCCAGTTCCAGCTGCTGTGGTTGTATCATCTGATTGATTCGCAGTTTCGCCTGCTGTGGCTGCATTCTCTGACATGCTTCCGTCTTCACCTGCCGTTTCTGCACCATCCGTCGATATTCCACTTCCATCCGCTGTGGCTTCCCCATCCAGAGTGGCTTCTGCGTCAGACATCTCCGCCTGCTCCTCTTCTGCCGTCGCCCCCGGCGCAGACGCCGGTTTTGCCTGGCCGCCGGTTAAAATTGCCGCTGCGATCACGCCCGCCACAGTCAGTATGGAAAGTACATAAAGTACGATTCTGATTGTTTTATTCATAGATCCCCCATTTTTGCATTGTTTTGTTTTTCTTTGGTCTGAGAAACACTACAAAAATGACGCCGATGTACAACGATTGTACGCCGACGTCATTTTTATCATAATGATTTGCACCTTAATTGTCAACTGACACAGGATCTTAGTCTACTCAAAATCCACTTCAATACTTCCCATGCCACAGTCAAGTTCCATATTTTTCTCTGCCCCTTCATTTTTGACTTCTTTATCTCCGCTGATGTTTGAGTAAGTTTCACCATCCACATCAATCGAACCAAGTCCGCAGGAAAGTTTGTAGTTATACTCTTTTTCCTCGCCGTTTAAATCGAGTGTCATGCTTCCCATGCCGCAGTCTGCTTTCAGGTTCCCCTCAACACTTCCCTCCATGGAAAAATTGCCAACCCCACAGTCTAACGCAACATCACCATAAACTACACCGTCTGTAATCTCCACATTTCCAACGCCTACGGATACATCCATCTTTCCGTATACCTGAAACTGCTCTGCTTCAAAATTACCGGCCCCGACTTTTAGAATCAGATTGTTGCAGCTGCCATCAAAATCTTTCCAGCTCATGTCTGCAGCACCGATATCAAAATTCAGCTCATCAAAAGAACTTCCCTTGGGCAGATACAAGATGATCTGCGGTGATCTTTTATAATAGTGTTTTTTTGCATCATATTTAATTTTTAGTGTGTCTCCATCCAATTTACAGGAATAATATTTCTCTTTGCCGCGCTTTAAGACGACACGTATCTTCGTGCTGTCATCCGGTTCTTTGACTGTAATTTCTGCTGCGTCAATATCCAGCTTGATATTTCGAATGGAAGAGACATCAAAGCTGCTGTCTGCTCCACCTGCAGGTACCTCAGTAGAAAACTCCATATCACCGATATCTGTTATCATATCATCGTCATCACTATCATCGTCATCGCTATCATCGTCATCTTCATCAAAATCATCCATATCATCATCTTCTTCGTCATCTCCATCAGCACTGCTATAATAAAGTCCCACCGGACCAATATGCCAGTTTCCATACCGGAATTCTCCATTCTTTGCCATACGCCATACAGAAGCCCCCATCGCAGTACTGACACCGCAGAAGATCAGTCCTGCACCAAGCAATGACACTGCAATGATTAACATAATTTTTGTAAATTTTTTCATGCTGCCACCCCACTTTCTTTCTTCTTTTCAAACGGTTTTTTACACAAACCGATGATTCCCCTGACTGCCCATGGAAGGAATACGCCAGACACCCACACGACCAGAAGTACTGCAAGGATTCCAAGTCCCAATACCAAAAGTCCTGCTCCGGTCAGTCCAAGCCCGACAGCCACTCCACCGGTAAATAAAGTGCTGAATCCAAAACCAATCAAAAGGAAACCTGCAAACACAAGTGATGCCATCACTGCAACCACTGCAACCGCAATGCCAAACAATATCGCAACAACCGCAAGAAGAAGTGATGCCACGACTAAAAGCAATGTCAGCCAGAGTGGTGATGTAAGAACCACCAATACGATTGCCGCTGCACTCCATCCACCTTTCTTTTCTTTTGGAGCCTCTTCGCTTTTCACAAACATATCATCATCGTTCTTATTCCACTCCGGATTTTGATCTGCCGGCATGCCATAAGATCCATTCTCTTTTTCCATGCCAAGATTTTTTTTGATGCTCTGGGCAACCTTCTCCGGTGATTCAAGCTCCGCTATGACGGATTCCTCATTTTCCTCGCCCGCATCTTCAAAATAACTGCGGTAAAACGCAAGCGCATCCGCTTTTTCTTCTTCTGATATTCCATCCAGAAGCTGTTCTAACTGTTTTAAAAATTCTTCTCTTTTCATAACCTCTAAAGCTCCTCTCCTGAAAATAATGCTGATATTTTCATGGAATAATCTTCCCATTCTCTCCGGTATTCAACTAACTTATCCTGCCCCGGTTCCGTGATCTTATAATAACGCCTGTTCCTGCCTCCGCACTCTCTGTCATATACCTCAAGGCATCCGTCTTTCTGCAGTCTCCTGAGCACCGGATACAAAGTGGACTCTGATACATCAATGGCTTTTCGTACATCCTGTGTGATTTTATAGCCATAGGTGCCTTCCTCCTCTTTCGACACAACAGCTAACACGATCGCGTCTAAGAGAGCGGCTCCTGTATTAAATACCATACGCTCATCTCCTTTTCTTTATAATATTCTATCTGTTTTAATATTATTTTCTTATTAATACTATATTTCGTATAATATAATTTGTCAACATTTATTTTATGGAAAATATTATTAAGGAATTCTAAAGATTACAAGATATTGAGATTTCATTGAATTTATATGAAACAAATAAAGCAATAAAAATACCGGCCTCCAATCGTTAGATTTTTAGGTCTAACTTTTGGGGTCGGTACACTTTTCGATATCATATCTCTTTTTTCATATACAAAAAATTATAACTGCCTTACTATTTCGCACCAAACAGATACACGCCGCGCTCTGTCACACGGATCTCCGGTATTACCGTAAGTGCCATAAAGGAAAGCGTGATAAATGGATCGATGTCCTCGGAAATGCCAAGTTTCTTTGCTTCCTCCAACATGTCCGCCACTTTTTCCGTGATCTCATCACAGGATTTTTCGCTCATCAGACCGCAGATTGGAAGCGGAAGCACATCCACGACTTTTCCACCGGAAGCGATAACATATCCGCCCTGATTTTCTTCCACACCTTTGATTGCTGCAAGGATATCCTCATCATTATCGCCCGCAACGATCAGGTTATGGGAATCATGTGCAACGGAAGTCGCCACTGCGCCGCCTTTGACGCCAAACCCTTTCAGCGGCGCAACACCGATCTCCCCTGTCTTTCCATGACGCTCTACCACGCAGATCTTGTTGTATACACCATCCGATTTGAAATATCCGTTTTCTGTCGGCACTTCCTCCACCAGATGCGTGGTCACGATCTGGTGCGGGTTCATCTGTATCACATCCGTTTTTCCATCACAGGAAAGCCTGATTTTCTCTTTGGTGACCTCTCCCACATGAACGGTATGAAGCAGCTCATCCGGAACCGGAACGGAATAATCTTTCGCATAATCTTCCTCTGTCAGAATACGTCCGTCCTTCATGACATCAAGCGGTCTGACCTGCTCTAAATCATCTAAAAATACGATGTCTGCACGGTAACCCGCACCGATCGCGCCATAATTTTTCAATCCATAAAACTCTGCCGCCTGATAACTTCCCATCTTATAGGCTTTTGCAACCGGCACGCCAAGTGCAATCGCCTTGCGGATGCAGGTACTGATATGTCCCTCTTTGCGGATCTCCTCCACATGCTTGTCATCCGTACAGAAAGCACAGCGGTCTAAGCATACACCTGCATCTAACATTGTTTTGATCAGTGTCTCTAAATTCTTTGCACCACTTCCCTCGCGCACATAGATATGCAGTCCGGCACGGAGTTTATCGAGCACTTCCTCAGCGGTAGAACATTCATGATCGTTTTCCACACCGGCAAGACGGTATGCCTGCACTTCTTTTCCTCGGATTCCAGGCGCATGCCCATCAATATGTTTCTTGGCAAACAGCTCTAACTTGTCTGCCATTCTCTTTTCACCCTCACAGCACTCCATAAAACGCATGGTCTCACCGAGTCCAAGTACTCTTGCATTATCCACATATTTCATCATGTCAGAGGCAAGAAATTCACCACAGCCGTTTGTCTCCACATCCGTTGCAGGAACTGCGGAAGGCACCATAAAAAATACGTTTACCAGAAGTTTTGCAGCACATTTTAAGAAATAGTCCATTCCTTTTGTTCCGCTGACATTCACGATCTCGTGCGGATCGGCAATGATCGTCGTTGTTCCCGCCTTCGCAAGGACTTTGGCAAGTTCTCCCGGTGCTGCCATACAGGATTCAATATGCATATGCGCATCGATAAAGCCCGGCACCAGATATTTCCCGGTACAGTCGATTTCTTCTTTTCCCTCGTATTCACCTACGCCTACGATCGTGTCCCCGCAGATCGCAACATCCGCTTTTAACACTTCCTCCGTAAAGACATTCAGCACATTTCCGTTTTTCAATACGAGATCTGCTTTTTCACGTCCATTTGCACAGTCTAACTTTCTTTTTCTCTCTAACATACGCTTCCTCTTTTCGTTATATATTTATTATGAAAATAACTTTTTAAAGAAATCTCCCACAGAAGAAATGATCGATTTAAAAAATCCACCGACAGCCGCTGCTATACCGCTATTTGAACTTCCATCTCCGTTTTTAAACGAATTGTACAAAGACTCCGCATAATCCACAAGTCCGTTTAAATCAATTCCGAGTGAATTGATCTTCTTGATCAGATCTATGATCTGCTGACGCTCATCATCCGATAACGTCACACCATATTTTTCACACGCCTCATCGATTGCACCGTTGATCCCGGCATCATCCGTCAGGTCATCTTTTGCAATCAGAGCCTTGATATATGCGATAAATTCTTCTACTTCTGCATCTGAAACACCTTTTAGGGAATCTTCTAACTGTCCGGTCAGCACAAGTTCATTGAGCGCCGTATCAACTACCGAATCACTGATCTCTTTTCCTGTCATCTCCTGATATGCTTTTAATACGCCTACTAAAGCCGCCGTTCCGGAAATTGGAGTTGGTCCTGCTACAATAATATCTGCATCTGTTACCCCTGCAGTAGTCAGTGCATTTTTATACATACCCACGGTACAATAATTAATATTTGTTGTGGAAATGTTTAATCCGCTTCCCTTATCCCTCTGTACGATCACAACAGAAGAAAGCGATCTTGTTCCAATCTGCGAGGATGAAATATAGGAATCCAGATACTGGTGTTCCTCTGCATTTGTCACATAGACCACATCATAATTTGACAGATTTGCCGCATCAATGCCCATAATAGAAAGAATCGTCGCTCTTTGAGAATCATTAAGATCTGCTCCAAGCGCAAGGTACGGTTTATCACTTGCCTTGATTGTGACATTATCGCTGTCCTCGTTTTGCACAATCGTTCCGCTGATATCCTGTGACGCCTGGTCTGATGTCGCATTTCCATCCTGCTGTGGCGTCTGATCCGACGATATATTTCCATCCTGCTGTGCCTCAGAATTGTTTGTCTGAGCCGAACCATCCAAATACTGAATGGAACCTTCCAGATCGTCACTATCTGCATTCTGCGCAGAATCCTCTGCCGAAGTTTCTGCTGCATTCTGCACATCATCTGTCTGATCTGCCGTCGCTGCAACTGCCCCTGCCTGTGCTGCCTGCACACCCACACCGGAGGAAACAGGCATCGCTGCTGCAAGTATCACACATAATATTTTAACTACTTTTTTGTTTCTCATAATAATCCTCACTAACACTGTCCATCCCTGCTTTATATTTTATGCAGGTAAATCTATCTTATATTTTATATCTGTGCAATTCTGACACTCATCCATGCACAGATATCCGCATAAACCTGATCGCGGTCTGTCTCATTTAATATCTCATGACGGTCTGTCTCATACAAACGGTAGGTCAGATCATCCACACCCGCATCTTTGTACATATGATAAACTTTTTTTACCCCTTCACCGAGGTCACCAACCGGGTCATCTGCCCCGGAAACCATGAAAACCGGCAGATCTTTCGGCACTTTTTTTATATTATCCATCTGATTGTCAAAATATACCGCTTCCATCAGCCCATAGTACCCGTTTAATGTAAACAGAAACGTGCAGCGTGGATCACTGTAATATTTTTTGACATGCTCCACATCCTTTGTCAGCCAGCTGTTGGTATAATCTTTTCCATAAAGGTCAAATTTGTGGTATGGCTTGCTGTAGGAAAGTTTCTGCACCAGTTTACTTCTGTAATTCCAGCCACGGAAAAAGGCTAAAAATTTACACAGCGACATACCAAATTTCATGGTGCCATCCGGCACACACCCAGTTCCCATAATGACCGCTCCACTTAAATTTTCACCATGCAGACACAGATATTTTCGCAGCATATAAGAACCCATGCTGTGTCCCATCATAAAATACGGTATCCCCGGATTCTCTCCCTGAACTGTTGTTCGCAGGCTATGCATATCCGCAACAAGCGTATCACTCGGATTTTCTGCAAAATATCCCCACTCTGTTTCATCTTTTACCGAAGCGCCATGCCCTAAATGATCGTGGCCAACAACCATAAATCCGCGCTCTGTCAGGTACTCTGCGAACTCATGATATCTTTCAATATATTCGATCATGCCGTGCGTGATCTGTAAAATTGCCTTATACTTTCCATCCTCCGGCATCCATTTTACCGCATGGATCTTTGTCGTTCCATTCGCAGATAAATACGTCATCTGTTCTTCTTTTGCCATATAAGTTCTTCCCTCATTTCTATACTGCTCTTTACTATGCCGCTGACTGTTTTGCATGCAGATATTTCATTACAGATTACTTACTCCATATCCAAAAGTGCTTTACATCCATTATAGATCTTTTCCAATTCATCCTCAGCAGATTTTTTTGCATTGATTTCTTCACGCAGTGCTGTAACCTGCACTTTTGCCTCATCCCCGAGTTTTAAGAAATCCTCCCCGGCCTGTTTTATAAAATCCGCAGCCGGTACTGCGTTGCCGGACATGTGCTCCCTTAAAGAAGTCTGTCCATTTTCATATATGGAAAGTTTCTGTGCACTGTCACTGTACAGTTTCATTACCATCGATGTAATACCCGCCTGCATTTCATTGATCTGTGCAGTCTGTTCTTTGATTTCTTTTTGCGCCTCTTCCATCGCGTCGATCTGTTCTGATAATGCCTTTAGTCTTTCTTCATACCGCTGTGCCACATTTTTGATCTCCTCCGCAGCATGAAGGAATTTTTCTCCATTCTCTCCCATTCTTGCTGCTTCGATTGCCGCATTCAATGCAAGCACTCCCATATTTTTTGCATCATCTTCCAGTTCAGCTGTCACATTTCCAAGACCATCCTGCTCTTTCGAAGCACGGTAAAGACTTTCTTCTAACTGTGCACACGGTTCTTTTAACGCCTTGTGCTGTTCAAAAACTTCTTTGATCTTTTCATTCTGCTCTGCCACCTGTCCAATAAAAATGGAATGATTTGCCTCAAAAGATTCCACAGCATTATGTACTTCAACGAATGTACTGTACAGTTCTTTTCCTGTTCTGCAGCT
>QFCF01002426.1_pt1 | contig 10807 bp, 12 predicted proteins | sample 5346961 | NCBI WGS metagenome assembly QFCF01 (sample SAMN09062253, study PRJNA434731) | Human gut metagenome, whole genome shotgun sequencing project. | reverse complement strand
CTCTGATTTCTAATTCCATATTGACCTCCTGTTTTATTCATATACACACTGCTTTCCCTCGTGAAACAGCGCAAAACTCTGGTAAATGATACTTCCAGCCAGTATGATTACAATACCTCCTGTGAAAACTGTAAATTTCACCTGATAAAATTCCGGATAAACAAAAGTAACGCCTCCGAAAATGCCGCACAGGAACATGCACATGCCATAAGCCCATTTTTGAAAATGCACAAAAGTAACTTTCCTCAACAAGTAAATCCCGCCATTGAATGCCAGCAAAAATGGCAGACACAGACAGAAAATCGTCTGCCATACAGTAAGGCTTGAGCTTTTTGAAATCTGCCACACAATGCCAAAGAGCATGAGCAAATCCCCTGCACTGATTATGAAAATTCTGGCAAGAAGCAGCCTCTCAATAGAATATCTGGCAGTTGCTTCTATCTCCAACATTCCATATCTTTTTGCCCTATATAAAAACGGGATTGCTGATGAAAACAGAAAAATCCCAAAAATACCAGCTAAGAAAGCGAATCGTCTTGGTGTAAAAAAGCGGAATTCCACCCCTGTCATAAAATACACAAGTAGAAAAACAGCCAGAACCATACCTGTTTGTCCTATCCAGATTCGCATACCTGTCATCCGCATCTGTTCGAATAAAAATGCGCCAAATCCCTTTTGCTCCCTCTTTTGTTTTTTATTCAATTCCAATTCTGCCATGAGAATGGTTTTTTGCATTGCATCCTTTTCTTTTGCAGAAACTTTTCTTTCACCGGAGGGTTTCCCATAGTATGCACGAAGTCTCTCCTCTACCCTATTCATTTGTTCCAGCCTCCTTTCCTTTTTCCATCCATCTGCTGAAATTCTGTTTTCAGTCTCTTTAGCAGGCTTCTTAATTTAGATTGCACTGTCCTAAGAGGAAGTCCCATGGTCTGTGCTGTTTCCCTGATGGTGAGATTTTGTCCGAACCGCAGCAACAGGATTTCCTGACTTTCCGGCTCCAGATTGCTGATAAGCTGCTGTAACCAGACATCATCCTCTGTCTTCTCAAACCCGGCTTCCGAATATCTCGGCTCCTGTTCCAGTTGCTCCAAATTGGTATCATCCTGGTACCTCTTCCGTGCCAGGTCAATGCAGGTATTTCTGGCAATTTTATAGATAAATGGACGAAATTCCCCCTTGAAGCCAGTGGTATCCAGATAACGCACTGCTTTCAAAAAGGTCTCCTGTGTGGCATCTTCTGCATACACTGCCCCGGATGTATGCCAGCTGCAGTACCGTAAAATATCAGCATAGTACATCTCAATCAATTCCCCAAGGGCGCCCTTGTCTCCATCTTCTATTTGTCTGATTAATTTTTTCTCGCGCGTCAAAATATAATATAACCTCCTCATCTATTACAACGAATCATAGCATAGAAAATGATTTAAAAAACAAAAAAACTTGCAGAAAAATGCAAAATCGCAATTCCCTGCAAGTTTTCAATCAAATTCCTTTTATGGCCGAATAGCCACCTTAATCACATGTTCTTTCCTGTTTTCAAAAATATCATACGCCTTTTCAATTTCCTTCAGCAAAAATCTATGAGTAATAAGCGGTGTAGTATCTATTTTCTTCTCCTCAATTAATTTCAGAATTTCATCACAATCACATCCATCCACACCCCCTGTCTTAAAGGTTAGATTCTTTCCATACATCTTTGGAAGGGGAAGTATCTGATTTTCTTCATAAAGTGCTACCACTGTTACAACGGCATTGGGGCGGGCGATTTTCCAGGCCAGCTCAAAGGTATGAGTTCCTCCCGCAACCTCAAGAACCCTGTCTGCCCCACCATGCTCACTGTGTTGTCTTACAAATTCCTCCACATCACACTCTGTGGGATCCACTACCAGCACCTGGGGATAATGTTCTTTTACAAAGGCAATCCGCACCGGATCTACTTCACATAATATAATTCTTTTCGGCTGTTTCAGCATCACACACAAAAGGGTGCAGATTCCGGTGGGTCCTCCTCCCAGAATCACTACCGTATCCTGCTCACTGATTTCTGAAATTCTGGCAGCCCAAAATCCTGTGGCAAGTACGTCTCCTACAAATAAAGCTTCTTCATCTGTAATAGAATCTGCTATTTTATTTAACCCCTGATTGGCATAGGGAACGCGGACATATTCTGCCTGTCCTCCATCAATTCTGCAGCCCAGCGCCCAGCCGCCATTTTCATCTGTGCAGTTATTCACAAAACCTTGTTTGCAAAAGTAACATTCTCCACAAAAAGTTTCCACATTTACAGTGACTCTGTCTCCTGGTTTTACTTTTGTAACTTCCCTTCCTACTTCTTCCACAACACCAACCATCTCATGGCCTACTGTAATTCCAGGAACTGCTCTTGGCACTACACCATGTTTGATATGAATATCACTGGAGCAAATGCTTGCCAGAGTCACCCGCACAATGGCATCCTGTTCCTTTAAAACCTCAGGTTTCTCTTTCTCTTCTAACACAAATTTTCCCTTTTCCTTATATGTATATGCCAGCATTATTTTCCCTCCCTTTGGTCTATGTGCATACATTTTTTCCACGCACAAAGCTTCTGTAAGCAAGTCCGCAGAACAGTAAAATCATTATAGCATAAATCACCGGTACATACTCATAGCTTTTCAGATATATTCCTCCCAGCTTCCAAAATCTCTCATCAAATAAACTTTCGCAGCTTGCAAAAGGTCCCGGCAGCATAGAAGCAATTTTCCGCAGGGTTATCATCCAGGAAGGAATCATTTCTTTTACCACTGACAATAAACTTAGTAAAACCCCCACCAGAACCGGTCCAAAAGAGCTGTTCATTCTGGCAAAACAAAACATGACCACAGCCGCAAGAACAAGCAATGATATTTCACTGGCAAAAAAGAGCAGCAACAACATTTCACCTACCGTAAAAGGATAGCTGCTAAGTAAAAGAGATTCCATCATCTGTATTGGCGCATCAAGGCTTCCTGAACCGTAGATACAAATTTCCATTGCCAGGCTGATAACAAAAGTAACCGCGCCCAGAAACAGGGTAAAGGAAAATCCCGTTATCAGTTTCGCTGCCACCAGTTTCCCTCTTCCCTTTCTGGAAGAGCGCTGCAGCACATCCATGCCCGTACTGTATTCTTCTGCAAAAACCGGCGCCACACATACTGCCACTGCCATAGCTAAATCCTGCTGCCTTCCAGGACTCCTCCATGCTTTCCTCTCTCCTGCTGTAAAAATTATCTGCCTGCATTTCTTCCTGGAATCCAGGCGCAAGCCTTTCCACCCACCAGGAAAGAAGCTGTGCAGATGCCACCTCTTCTTGTACTGTTTGATAGTTTTCCCAGGTAATTTTCCCACTGTCCCTGTCTGCTAAATAAACCTCATATTCCTCTACATTCTTTTCCAGAAATCCCTCTTCCAGCACAGCACCTTCAAGCTTTTCTCCCCCTTCACGCCTGATTTGGATTTCTTCAAAATGGCTGAACACCTTATGATCATCCACATAAACACTACCCAAAAGAGACAGATTAGAGCAAAGCAGCACCACAAACAGCATAGCACACACGCTAATCCATACCGATTTCCGTTTCATCATCTTCTTATACTCAAAGAAAACCAGTTCTCTCATACACTATTCTCCTCCCTCTCCTGCAAAATAATAAAGATACAAATCTTCCAGAGTTGCCTCCACACTTACAGCATTTTCGGAAGGACTTTCTTCTCCCACAACTCTTAATAACGTGCCCTGTGATTCTTCTCTCATATTTAGCACTGCGTACTGCTCCAGAATCTGCGCTTCTTCAGAAGAATTTACCCTGCATTCCCATACCTTTCCCTCAATGGGCTTTAAGATTTCCGGCAAGCTTCCCTCATGGAGAATACTCCCTTCTTTCATGAGCAAAATTTCATCCGCAATATATTCCACATCCGAAACAATATGGGTAGATAAGAGCACAATACGATCCTTTCCAAGACGGGATATCATATTTCTGAACTTTACCCTTTCTTTTGGGTCAAGACCGGCAGTAGGCTCATCCAAAACCAGCAGTTTGGGATTATTCAAAAGCACCTGTGCAATTCCAAGTCTCTGTTTCATTCCACCGGAAAAAGCCGCAATCTTTTTCTTTTCTGCACCTTTTAAATTCACTGCTTCTAATAATTCCTCAATCCTTACCTTTGCACGATTTCTTGAAATCCCCTTTAATGCCGCCATATACATGAGAAAATCCCAGGCTGTGAAGTTAGGATAGTATCCAAACTTCTGGGGCAGATACCCCAGACAATTTCTATATTCTTCTTCCTTTACTGAAAACCTGTCCAGAGAAATTTCACCGGTGTCCGGAGTTAAAACACCACAAATCATACGAAGAAACGTGGTTTTCCCTGCGCGGCTTCATGTTAAGAGACACTCTGTCCACTGCAATTTTCTCCAAAAACTGTTTGGTCACCCTTGAAATTTTTAATTCCATACATATCCCTCCAGATTCGTTCTATATTGTTTCACCTGTTTGCTAAGAACCACTATCAAAACCAATAACATGCCCACCCAGAAAATCAAGTAAGCCTTTTCGTACATCCATGCCATTCTCTCCATAGCCAAAATATGAATCCCTGCCATGACTGCGCTGATTCCAAGGCTCACATCACGTATTTCCAGAGAGGGAATTTGTCTGCAAATCCAAAGAGAAGAGACTGCATTAAAAAGCATGGGAACCGTTAAATAAAAAATGCAGGGAAGCATACCAACCATGGAATTCCATGAAATAAAAATACATCCGCCAAGAATCAGGAGGGTTGCCGCCCCGGATAAGAGAAACAGCCTTGCCAGCATAACCTGTTCCATACGGTACCTTGCGCTTAATTCCAATTCCTGCATTCCGAAACGTGTTGATTTTGAAACTTCTCCTGCCAGAAGCGCCACCACAAATGGAAGTACTGCGCAAAAAGCTGCCAGCATTCCTCCCGAAAATCCCTTTTCCATAAGGATTTTTCCTAAAAAAACACCTGCACAAAATAAAAAAATATTCCCCGCCCAAACCAATTTCCCAATATAGAATGCCTGAATACGCAAAAATTCCCAAAAAGAAATCTGCGGATAAGAAAGATTCTGCAAAAACTCTCCCTTTCTCTCCGGTGTTGGTGGAGAATACACTTTTTCCAGTTTTATTTTTAATATCTCTTTCTTTTTTCGCATATTTACACCTCATTTCCATGAGAAAAATAATCCCTCAGTTTTCTCAATGCTTCCTTTTCTCTCCGATACACTGCAAATCTGGACAGTTCCAACACTTTTCCAGCTTCCCCTGGGCTTAGTCCATCCACATATCTTAACAACAATAATTCCTGGGTCTGCCTGTCCATCTGAAGAATAGCCTGTTTTAAATCCAGCCTGAGTTCTGCCTGCTCCAGGGGTAAAACATGCTCTTTTATCCTACTTTCCAAATCCTCTCCCGGCAATTCCTCTCTTTTTTTCCGATAAGCATCCGTACAGAGATTTTTCGCAATGGTATACAGATAAGCAAGCTGTTTCTCCGGATGCAGAGAAGGATTCCTGTGAAAAAAGCGCAGAAACGTTTCCTGTGTTAAATCTTCTGCCAATTCTTTTCTGCCTATATGAAAATAGCAATACCGGTAAATACGGTCATACAATTCTTCCAGTTCCATGCTTCTGCCCTCCTTCTACTAAATATAACGAATCTACATGTTAAACTGTGCGGAAAATAGGAAAGATTTTTACACAAAAATTTAACGGCCACACAGCCCAACACTGTATGACCGCCATCTCAACTTTTAAGGATTACAATTTCCACATTCCGTATACCCATTATCCAAGAGTGCCTGCTTATCCCCTTTATAATATTCCTTATTATCCTCATCCATGGTTTTCACAGAGGAACACTCCGGCAGATGAATTTTTTTCGTATGTGCATTTAACACATAATCACAGTCCTCCGGTCCTGCATTTTCCATGCTTCCGGCAGCTTCCTCCTGCTGGGAATTGCCGCCTCTGCTGCCCGGTGTATAGTCATTACATGGTTTCTGTGCAAAGGTAATGTCTTGTCCATTACTGCTTATATCTATGGTTCCCTGTTTATCAGTACGAAACAGAGGTATCTGTTCCTCTTCTAAAAGCTTTGCGGTATCCTGTCTTGGATGCCCATAACTATTGCCTGCGCCGCAGCTAATAACTGCATAGTCCGGATTCACTGCATGAAGAAACTCATCACTCACATGGGAACCATGATGATTCATCAGCATCACATCCGCCTGGATATCTGTTCCCGCATTAAGAATTTCCTTTTCGCTTTCCAGCCCAATGTCCCCTCCAATGAAAAATTCGTTCTCTCCATTTTGGAGGATAATTCCCACAGAATCCTGATTCTCATCCTCATGTCCGTAGGCAACAGGAGAAATCACACGAAAGGTTGCTGTACCAAAGGCAAACTCATCTCCCACTTTTGGATGAATGGCCTGATACTGCTTCTCCTGTACCACCTCTGCATAGGACTGATAAATAGAGGAATCCGTCTCATAATCCGGTGTAATCAACTGCTTCACCGGAAATTTGTGCAAAGCACCAATAGCTCCCGCCAAATGGTCCTCATCAAAATGAGAAATCAGCAAGTAATCCAGTTCCTTCACTCCCTGTTTTTCCAGATAACTTACCACAAAAGAAGATGCCTTTCTTGCGCCGCCATCTATGAGCATATAATGCCCCTGAGATTCCGCCAGCACTGCATTTCCCTGTCCCACATCCAGATAATGAAGATTCAGGCTTCCAGAAGGCTTCTCCTGATTCTCCTGTTCCTGGGTTTCCTGCCCGGACGCCTGAGCTGTGACGCTGTTCATATCTTTGGGATTACATCCTGCAAGACACAGAAGTAACATCAACAGACCTGCTGCCAAGCTTATTCTACGTTTTTTGTTTCTTTGAAATAGTTCTCTCATTTTGTCTTCCCCTTTGTTGTCCTTTATTGCATCTGGTTCCAGATTTCCACATCTTTGTTTACTACATAACCGCTTCCGCCTCTGCCTTTCACATCTTCTACCATGTTCAGCATAAGGATTGTATCACTGTCTGCAACTCCTGTATTGTAAACCGCAAACCAGCCAAGTTCTGTTCCATTTTCATCTTCCTGGGTGGCTTTGATTTCTGCTGTTCCGGTCTTTCCCGCAAGAGTAACTCCCACCGCCTTAGAAGCCCCATACCCGGTTCCATTTGGATTGCTTACTACTTCTTTTAAATCTTCATAAATGATATTTGCTGCTTCTGGTGTGAAAACTCCTTCGGCCCAGTAGGAGGCTGTTTTTCCTTCCTCATATTCCAGATAAGGGGTAATCATATTTCCCTCATTGAAAAATGCGGAATACATACAAGCCAGATGCAGAGGATTTACCAACATCTGTCCCTGTCCGTACCCACTGTCTGCCAACTGCACTTCAGAATCAATAGCCTCTGAGTTGGAATACTGAGAAGAGGTCATGCCAATATCAAAAGGAATCTCCTGATTAAATCCCATTTTGTCAAGCTCCCCTGTAAAGGTCTCTGCCCCTATCTTTAAGGCTGCTTTTGCAAAATAAATATTATCAGAATAAATCAGGGCATTTTTAAGCACTGCGCCGCCACTATATTCATGAAGCGTAGTTACCTTATAATTTCCCCAGCTTTCATCCTTTTGCCATGCCAGCCCGCTTGCGCCCAAATCTTCCTCTTCTGTAAACGCTCCTGTGGTAAGTCCCACAGCCCCTACAATGGGTTTAAAAGAAGAACCAGGCGCCCAGGTCTCTCTTACCCGGTTGTACATAGGTTTATTGGGGTCATTATTCAAAGCATCCCAGGTTTCCTGGGACATTCCAAGGACAAAATCCATGCTGTTATAGGAGGGTGTGGAAACAAGGGCCAGCACCTCCCCGGACTTTGGATTCATAACCACCGAACAGCTCTTATCCTCCTGATAAGCCTCATAGAGCTTCTGCTGCCAGCGGATATCAATATTCAGCTTAATATTCTCCCCATCTTCTGCCGGCTTTACAGCCAGTGCCTGTTTTTCTTCACCCTGCTCGTCCAGAATGGAAATCCGATAACCCTTTTTCTCTCTCAGCCTATCTTCATAAAGTTTCTCAAGACCGCTTTTTCCAATGACGCTCTGCTCATTGTAGCCCTTGCCTTTCATTTCCTCCAGTTCTTCTGCATTAATCTGCTGCACATATCCCAGTAAATGTGCGGTACATTCTCCATAAGGATAGACCCTGCTCTCGGCTTTTGAAATCAGAACACCGGGATATTCCAGTAACTTATCCTGAATACTGCCGCCAGCGCTTTCTGCGCCTTCCTTCGGAACATAAGCCTCGTCTAATTGCTCCTGTGTCATTTTCTTCAATGGAACAAAGCTATCCTGCTGCACCCAGGAAGCATCTAGCTGTTTTTCAATAAATTCTGAAGTTGTCCCAAGAATTTCTGCCAGATCCTCAATGTCTTCCTCTGCCTGAATATTCATTTTCCCCGGAACAAGTCCCACTGACTCCACTTCCCCCTGTCCTGCCAGAAGCACGTCATTTCGGTCATATCTGGTGTGGGATGATTCTGTGATTTTTCCAGCCCTGGAAAAATCACAGAATCATCCCACACCAGATGCCACTGTCCTTTCTCTTTTTCAAAAAAAGTATCTGCATCATAGGTAATCTCTCCTGCCAGAGTATCTATAGTCACCCGGTAGGACAGGGGCTGGTCCTTATCCTGTTCTTCTGGAATATCCAGCTGAATTTTCTCTGCTTCGATTCCTTCATAAATGTTCTGGTTTCTGGTAATAAAATCTTCTTGTTTCACCTTGTCTTTGGACACCTCATCTAAAAGAGCATACATTTTCTCATACTCTTTTTTTTCAATATAGCCCATGTACTCTTTTATAATATCTTCTCTGGTTTTTTCTGTCATTTTCTTATACAGCAATACTCCACCTGCGCCAACCACTGCCACAAGTACAACGCTTACAAGACAGAGCACTCTCTTTTTCTGTTGCTTTCTTTTCTTTTTACTTTTCTTCTTTGCCATAGCTTTTCCTCCTACTTAGGCATGACGTTCTTTTTTCAAAAAACCCCGGAAAGATAGACTTTTTCTATCCAATCCAGGGGTTTTCTTTTGTCATGTCTGCTATTCTTCTGTGCTTGTTTCTTCTTTAATCGTTGCTGTGGACTGGATAATGTCGCAGGCTGCCTCCCAGAGTACATTTTCCTTAATGGTTTTGGCATCTGCATAGCTTTCCATAGTTGCTACATCCGGGAAACCGGCAGATTTTGCATATTCTTCTTTTTCCTTTTCGTATTCTTTCTCTGTAAACTCCACGCCTTCTTTATCCAGGATTGCCTGCACCACTAAATTCTGTGTTAAATACTGCTGTGCAGACTCTTCCAGCGCCTTCTCAGTTTCTTCTTCTGTAATTCCCTGCTGCTCAATATAATCATCCAAGGTGATGCCTACCTGTGCCTGGTACATCATGTCCAGCTGCTCCCGCACTTTTACCTTTGCATCCGCCATTAAATCTTCTGGATATTTTGTGATTTCTGAGTTCTCTACTACCAGCCCAAACAAATCTGATTTCACCTGTGTATCATAATCACTATCCAGGGAAACCTGAATAGCTTCTTTCTGTGCATTCCTGAACTCCTCTACCGTCTTAAATTCTGTATTGGCAGCTACCCACTCATCTGTCAATGCAGGAGGAGCGGAAATCTTGTTAATTTTCACCTTGAACTGTACTGCTTTTCCACTAAAGTCCGGATTCGGTTTGTATGGATCCGGAAAAGTCAAATCCAGGGTAACTTCCTCCCCTTTTTTGTGTCCAATCAATCCGTCTTCAAAACCATCAATAAAACTTCCGGAACCAATACGCAAATCTGCTCCCGTATCAGCGCCTCCCTCAAATTCTTTTCCATCCATATAACCGGTATAATCAATATTTACTGTATCGTCCTGCTGAACAGCCCGATCCTCTGTGACCTCTACAGGTTTATAATTATTCACCAGTAAATAGTGAATATTATTTTCAAGAACCTCCTCTGTAACTTCCGGCTTTGGCTGCTCGGTCACTTCCAGATTCTTATATTCACCCAGTTTCACGTAATCCTCAATATTCTCCACATCCACAGCAACCACAATCCCATCCGCATTCGTCAGGGATTCCTCAGCCTGCTTATTATCCTCTGTTTTCTTACTGTCCTCTTTATCCTTACCACATCCCGCTGCCATGCCAAGAATGCCAAGTGCCAAAAACAAAATCGCTAATTTTTTTTTCATACCTCTATGTCCTCTCTTATTATCAAAAGTGCAGTAGCATTATACTCCGCGCGCTGAAAAGGAAGCGCCCCGCAAGGGCATTTACTTTTCAAGCCGGAGGCTGCCGGTAGAATCTGTCACGCCAGTGACAGCAAGCCAATGCTTCATTGGCTTGGATTGCACGTAGTGCAATCATTATACCACACCCCACCGAAAAAGGAACTGTTTTTCTTGCCTTTTCCAAGAAACAATGCTAAAATTGTAGAAGTATGAATTTATCGAATTTTAGGAGGGTCAACACAAATGGCTGGAAAAATCTTTCTAATCGTTTTAATCGTCTTGCTCATTGTGCTTGTTGTTCTATATTTCCTTGGCAAAAAAGCTCAGAAAAAGCAGGAAGCACAGCAGGAACAGATGGAGGCTGCAAAGCAGACCATTACCATGCTGATTATAGACAAAAAACGTATGCCAATTAAAGAATCAGGACTTCCGCAGATGGTCATTGACCAGACACCAAAGCTTATG
>QFCF01002423.1_pt1 | contig 10815 bp, 6 predicted proteins | sample 5346961 | NCBI WGS metagenome assembly QFCF01 (sample SAMN09062253, study PRJNA434731) | Human gut metagenome, whole genome shotgun sequencing project. | reverse complement strand
GTGTTTTAATGATAGACTATACTAAGTTATTACAAGGTCTTGTAGACATAACAAATTATTTATATGATAATCAATTTACTTATTGTGAAGCAGAAGAATTCGTAAAATTATTAACATCAGAATTGTCTACTAGAAAAGAGTGTCGTGAATACGAAACTTATGATGATAAACTAAAAAATCATAAGTGCTGCCACTTAGACAATCAGGTTATATTTCCATTGAACAAAGTTAATATCAAAGAACTTTTTAAGCTATAATTACTACTCTTCAACTTCCTCTACGTTCCTTCTTACCACTTATACCCACAATTCTTGCACTCAAATGTCTTACCAATTTTACTGCTTGCTAACCCAAATAAACTAACAGAGAACATACGATTTGCTGTGCGTATCTTTTTTATATCAGTAGAATTACAGTTAGGACAATGAGGTTGCGATTGTACTCTTCTATTATATTCGTCCGCTTCTTGCTGAAAAATTCTTTCTCCCTGTTCACGATAAGGCATCATTTTAGATTCATATTCTACGATGTCTGTTTTGTATAAATCCATCATGTATTTGATAAATTCTATATTGTTGGTTACTTTGCGTAAATATCTGAAGTCATCATCTGGGAAATCGACATTCGTTAGTGGTTCATTACATGTCCAGCAATTTATTACAGTATCCTTATAATTTCTGTAGTATCCATGAAAACAATCATATTTTTCGTTTCCAGTATCTGCACAATGTTGACAAAATTTAATCATTTTAACCCCCCATAATATAAATATTATTCCAAGTTTTATTTATATTCTACCATTTATACCCACAGCTCTTGCACTCAAAGGTCTTACCAATTTTGCTGCTTGCAAGTCCAAACATTTTTGCTGACATAGCTCGATCAAAGCCACTGATTTTTTCAATCTTATTTGATCCACAGGTAGGACAATGGATGTTAGTTGGATGCTTCTTTTGTTCTCTCTCAATTGATTGTTCGACCATTTTAAGACGATATGCGGCGGCTTCCTGTTCTCTTTCTTTTTCTCTCGCTTCTAAATATTGTCTTGCTTGTTCTTTTCTTTTGGTTAAAAGTTCTTCTGGAATCTTGCGACCAGTTTGTTGTTCAATCCATTTGTCGCTCTCTAGCATTGTCATTTTACCTATTTTCATTCCAGTGAAGAAATCAAGCTTATGTAATTCTGCGCCACATACATCACATTTTTCAGAATTATCTCTTCCTGTCATCCAAGATATTCTACTACCACAATTATAACAAATTTTCACTATTCTCATAATTAATACCCTCCGGTTACATTTAGTATATCATCTTATAATAATAAAAACAATCTCCAAACAATTGATATTATTATTATACAATTTATAACAGTTGATTTTTCAAACATTTGACGATGAAATCGATCATGTGCTTTACAAGATTGGTGTACTTGGTAATTCATTTGGTACAATTATAGAGCAGATAAAAAAGAGAAGATCTGACATAGATCAGTTGGTAGGTAACAACCCAGGAATGAGCGAATCCGAGGCCAAGCAACAAGTCGGAAGTTTATGGTCTTACCTTAATCCCAAAAAAGAAATGTCTCCCGAACTCTTGGATCAGGCTAAACGTTTCGGAGAGATATTTAACACAACACAATTAAGTGCAAGTGCTGTTGCAGAACAAATGGGAAAAGTTGATGACTCCATTATTAGATGTGCTTCCAGCATGAAAAATGGAGAATTCACACTAAAAGCTTATACCAAATCAGTACAGGGATTAACGTTTGCAGCTAAAGCAGGTAAAGTTGCATTACAGTTACTTGCAAGCGCAGGATCTATGATTGCTGGTATTTTAATTGGTGAGGCAATTAGTGGAGTAATAAAGCTTATTGATAATCAGGTTCACGCTGCTGAAAAGGCTCAGGAAGCTATGGAAGCATCTATGGCCGCTTATGAAAAAAGCAAAACAGAGCTTGAAGATGTCAACAAAGAGCTAAAAAGTAATGAAAAACTTATTGATGAATTATTAGCTAAAGATCATTTGAGTTACACTGAAGAAGATGAACTTCAAAGACTAAAAGATGTTAATGAGCAACTTTTAATTCAGAGAGCACTCTTAGAAGAGACAACAGAAAATGGATTAACTCAAACAATTGAAAAGACCGTTGACGCTTACAATAAGAAATATAAGAATGGCCCAGTAACAAACGAAGATATTGATAGATATAAAAGGTCAGTAGATGGTGGAATGCCACTCAATGAACTTCTTGTTGATGAAAACAATATTGCAAAACAGATTGCAGCTTATGAAAAACTCATAGAGTATAGAGATAAAGCGTTTTCTTCTGGTGATAATAAATTAGCCGAAAAATACTCACGGCAAATAACCGATGTAAATGAACACATATTAACTTCTTTACAAGAAGATCAAAGTAAAATAAAAAATCTTTCTCTTAAGCCGTTTGATGATCTTACGTCAGAAGCACAAGAAGCTTTCAAAGGATTGTCTTCAAGTTTCGAGGTTGCGTACAAAAGATTTGATCCTTCTACATGGAACAAAATTCAATTAGATGATTTGTTTAAGACTAAGAAATTTGATGAAACCAAAGATAACTTGTCTGAATTATCCAAAGCAGGTAAACTAACAGTAGAAAGCTTATCTGAGGAATTTCCTGAATTAGCACAGGCTATATCCAATCTTGATCTTGTAACCTCTGATGGTGTATCTAAACTTCAATCAGTTGTAAATCAATTTAATAGTGAATCCGAAAAATTAAAGGATTCAAATGTAAGCAGCGATCCTATTGGATTTGATATTTCAAATGAAGAAACTTCCAAAGCAATAGATGAATTCCAAAAGAAATTGTCCACGCTTGGTTCCGCTCTTGAAAATTTAAAATCAAGAAAATTAACCAGTTCAGATCTTCTCGATTTACAACAAGAATTTCCAGAGTTGGCAAATGAGACAGATCATCTTGATAAGGCATTAACTGATTTAGTAGACAACACACTTTCTAATCTTGTTACATATCTTAAAGACGCAGGTGCTTCAAATGAACTGATTAATACATTTAGAGAACTTGCGAATGAGGCAAAAGGAATTTCTACTCCTGATTGGTCTGGTACATTAAGCGTATTTGATACGGCAGAAAGTAAAATGCAAACCCTTGCAGAAATTGTCGATGCCCTGGGAAAAAGTTATACGCTTACAGCAGAAGAAGCTCGTAAATTTGCAGAAGTATTTCCAGATTTATTACAAAAAGGTCAAGTTACTTCTGATGGTTTGATTCAGTTCAATAAGAGTGTAATCGATGATTTTATCAATGGTAAGCAGATTCAAATTAACGCTGATCGTGAAACCCAGATTTCTCAATTAGAGTCTGAAAAAGCCCTTCTTGAAGGGAAAAGAGCTGCTGCTCAAGCTGCATTAGATCTTATTGCTGCTCAGGCAAGTGGAGAGGTTGATGGCGAAAATCAGAAGAACGAAAAGATAGCTGAGGCTAGGGATCGATTAGTTCAGCATCTAGTTGATTTAGGCGTTGAAGAACAAAATGCAGATGCCGTTGCTAAAGAACTTATGGCTGGCAACATGAGTGAATATGACCGAGTTGTGTCCGAAGTATCTGCAAATATAGATTCTAATTTAACAAATTCAATTGATGATGCATCCAAGAATGTCAATACACAAGCTGGAAACATGATTGATAGCTTGTTTAAGGTAGGACAGCAAGCTCTAAACACTGCAAAATCTATTCTTAGCATCGGTTCAGAAAATCCCGTTGATACAGTAAAAGAAACGTTAAACGGTGTTGGAGATTCAATTAAGAATTTTAGTCCAAAAGACGCCGCATCTAATTTCGTAAAATCCGTACAAGATGCTATAAATGTAAATAAATATGACAGTGTAGATGCAAGTGTTAAGCTTGAGCTTGACATATCTAATTATACCAGTGCTATCAATGAAATTGATTCTCAAATTAATCTTTTAAAATCTGCTGGAAATAAAAATGTTGACGACTATGTAAAAGATCTTAGGGATAAGAGTGAAAAAGGTTCCAAAAACGAGAAATCTGATACTGTATTTGACTGGATGCAACAGAAAATTGATTTGATTGATTCTCAGGTTGATAAGTTAAAGTCAAAGATTGATATTCTGGTAGGGTATAAATCAAAAAATTCCACTACAGATACAGCCATAGATCTTCTTGTAGAAAAGATGGATATTTTAAACCAGATGGCTGATCGTTATTCAGAAGAAATGAATAAGATTGGTTTGTCTGATGATTATATTCAAAAAATCCAACTAGGAACTATTGATATTGAAAAAATTAACGATGAAGATTTAAGTTCTAAAATCACCGAATATCAAGATTGGTTCAAAAAACTTCAGGACTGCAACAATCAAATAATAGAAACTCAACAGTCAATTCATGATTTAAATCTTTCCAAACTAGATAATATAATCAATCAGTTTGAGCAATTAACAGATATACAGTCCCAGATGATTGATACGGAAAAGGAACTGCTCTCATTGCGTGAGAAATCTGGAGAATCGATCGAAGCAAATGATTATACATCACTTGTAGAAAAACAACTTGCTCTTACGAGACAGAACGCTGAGGCATATCACGCTTTGGTTGACGAAATGTCCAAATTGGATTTGAAACAAGGTTCTGAAGAATGGAAAAAATATAATGATCAGCTTCAGGATTATAAAAATAATATGATTTCTGCTGCGGATGCCATCGAAGAATACAAAGATGCAATGACAGAACTCGTGTATAAGGAGCTTGATGATTTTAAATCCAAAATGGATTCAATCAATGGTACTATTGACACAATGAACAGTCTGATCGGAGATACAAATCTCGTAGACGAGAATGGTAAATTAACAGATCGTGGACTGGCTCAAGTGGCTTTATATGCACAACAGTATCTAAATGCCAAGCAAGAGGCAGCTGAATATAATGAAGCAATTGAATCGTTAGATGATGCACTTGAAAGCGGACTAATTACTCAGGACGAATATAATTCCATGTTATACGAGTACACATCTGCCCAGGAAAGTGCTGTGTTAGCAAGCAAAGAATCAAGAGACGCTATCTTATCTCTTGTAAAAGAAGGGATTCAAGCAGAGATTGATGCAAAGAAGAAGTTGATTGATGAAACAAAAGCGGCATTAGAGGCAGAGCAAGATCTACATGATTATCAAGAATCTATTGCTGAAAAATCATCCAATATATCTAAATTGGAAAGACAAATTGCTGCTCTCTCCAACTCTACTGATCGTGCCGATATAGCTCAAAAATTACAGTTACAGCAAGAACTTGCCGAAGCACAAAAGGATCTATATGAAACTCAGTATGATCACGAGATGGAACAGAGAAAAGATGCTTTGGATAAAGAATACGAAGCATTTGAAGAATCCAAAAACAAAGAGATGGATGAACTGGATAGTAATTTGGATGCTCAAGAAGCAGCTATCAAAAAATATCTGGAAGAAGTTAAATCGAATTACTCTACTGTATATGGAATCTTAACTCAATACGGAAATGAATACAGCTTATCTGCTATTGATTCTTTAACAGAGCCTTGGGATTCCAGTAGCGATGCTGCAAACTTATGTGCGGATGCAATTGGAGAAGTTACATCAAATATTCAATATGAAATCGACAATCTTGATTTTAGTAAGTTATATGAATTGGTAGACTTATTAGAACAGGTAGGATTGAATGGTTATGGAAGTGGTGGAGTCGATTTTGAAGATATCTCTGGAACAGGTAAATGGCAAAAAGGTAAAGGTGGACGCTGGTGGTATGGCGAAGACTATGATCCAGATGGTAATTACGATTATGCTTCAGATGGAATCTATACAATAGATGGTAAACAATACGGCTTTGATGACAATGGATATATGCAAACTGAATGGCAAGAACATAACGGTAAGCAATATTACTTTGACGCAAATGATGGTCATATGATTAAGTCTGAGTGGATACCTGGAAGAAATGGTACATACTACTATCTCACTGCTGATGGTAGCATGGCTGAAAATATGGCAATTAAGAGCAAAGACGGAAACGATTACTATTATGTAGATGAATCTGGTAAATGGGATGGTAAAACACTCACCAAAGATGAAGTACGAAAAAAAGGATACGCCGTTGGATATCGTAATGGAACAACCAAAGCTAAGAAAGGTCTAAATCTTATGGATGAAGATGGTCTTGGAAGTGAAGTTATTATAAGTAAATATGGTGTATTACAGCAGTTTAAGGGTGGAGAACATGTTTTCAATTCTGAACAGACAAATAGATTATGGGATATCTCTAAGAATCCAAAAGATTACATTGATAATATCGTGAATCAAAAGATCCCTAAAGATGCATTGAATTCTATTAAGCGTAATCAAAACGTAAATGTGGATATCAACATTGGTGGAGTCCTTGATGAATCTACTATGCGAATCCTCAATAACGAATTTGTCCCTATGCTTAAAAAGAATTCCCGTATCATATCAGATAGTGTGGCTAAAGAAGTTAAATGGCAGCTAAAGAAATAATCGGAATAAATGATAAATGTTAGTAAAGCGTCCTGAAATATGGACGCTCTACTATTTTTTGAGAGGTAAATTATGAAAATTAAATTTATTAAAAATAGTAATGATGACACTATGCCAATAAGACCATTTGACTTAGAAAAAATGACAGGACACGCACCTGATAAAACCCAGAGCAACACCGAAAAAAATACTACTGAAAAAAGTATTTCAATTGGAAAGAAATTAATAACAAGTGAAACTCTTTGGTTTTGTGTAGGATATATGGTTTCTGATTTAATAGTACATTTCATTTTAAATAAGAAGAAAAAATTTTAACTAATCCAGAATCTAACCCTTTAAAAACTGGACAGTATAGTAACTAATATTAATTAAAGAGAGAAAGGATGTGAAATTATGTTTGAACGTTTTGTATTTGATGGTGTATCCTGTGATGAATACGGGATAAGATGTGCTGCATTTGCAAAAGCTGGATTTATTACTGTACCTGCACAAGAAACAGAGCTTAACACTGAAAAGTCTGTATTAGGTGATACATTCCATATCATATCACAAGATTATTCAAAACCATTATCTTATACAATGCAAGTGGTAAACAGGGACTTCTCTCCTATCACATCCAATCAAGAACGATTTCTTAAAAAATGGTTATGTCAGAGAAATAAGTATAAATGGTTTTGTATATTAGATAAGCAGTATGCAGATGTATGGTTTTATGCCAATATCTCAAATCCCAAAGCAGCCTATTTTTATGGAACTGTTGGTATGGAATTTACAATAACAACCAATGCCCCATTCGGATTTTCTGATGTCCGCAATAAAAAATGGATCATGGGCGGAAATGATACTATAGAAGATTTTTATGTAGACAATGACGAAGAACTACCAATATATCCTAACTTAACCATTGTACCAAAAGAATCAGGAACATTGACATTAACCAATTCTTCTATCGAACAGGAAGATAATTCTTTAATTATTGAAAATTGCGTCCCTGATGAAGTTATTAAATTAGAATGCGGATACCCCTTTATTTCTTCATCTTCTGTTACGCATAAAGTATTCGATGATTTCAATAAATACTGGCCTTATCTCATTGACGGTTATAATCGGATTACCGTAGACATGCCGTGTACCTTGGAATTTGAATATAGGGAATACAGGAAGGTAGGTATCGTCTAATGAGTTTCTTTTCATATAATTATTTCAAAAACCTAAAACGACCAGAAGTATACCTTGCATTTCCCAACAAATCAATTATTGGAGCCATTCATACCTATGATATGCAAGGTGATATAATGGCAAATTCATTTAACAAAATCAGTTTCAATGTTTATAAATATGAAGATAATGACCCTACTAAATTTTACGAAGATATACAAATAGGTAAATATGTTCATCTATATGGTATTGGATGGTTCAGGATAAACGAAAGTACGATTATAAATGAAGGAAACAATGAATACAAAGAAATTTCAGCATCATCATTAGAGTGTGAACTCGGACAAACTTACCTTACATCATTTGGTTCATTGGGAATTGATTCTGATGAACAGGGAGGTCTTGATCGTTACTGTCTGTATAATAAACTAGATGAGGCACATTCTATTCTTCATATCTTTCTTCAAAAAAATCCCGGATGGTCAATTAAATATGTAGATCCACAAATTTCAACCGAATATCGTAATTTCCAAGAAGATAGCGTTGACAGTTATTCATTCCTCACAGAGACAGTTTCTAAGGTATATGAATGTGTTTTTATTTTTGATAGTTATGATAGAAGTGTTTCTGCCTATAAGTTAGAAAATCTAGGACAAGACACAAATATTATACTCAATTATCAGAACGTGATTAAAAGTATTAATATGGAATCATCCGAGGATGATATCAAAACCGTATTAACCGTAACTGGTGGAAATGATGAACGTACTAATACACCCCTTGGTATATTAGATGTGAACATTTCAGGTACGAACCAAATTTATAACTTTAGTTATTATCTATCTATGATGTCAGATGAATTGCAAGCTGGATTAAAAAAATATGATGATCTATGCAAGCAGAATGAATCTGAATATCAAGGAAAAATGTCTTCACTACTCTCCCATTACGATGAGTTAAATGAGCTAAAAAATAAAGTTCCAGACGAAGGTGAAGATTCTACTGATTGGACTAAGTTTGGATTGCGTGAATTGCAGGAAAAAGAAATCATATATAAAACAAATATGTCTTTATATCTTAATGATAGCGATTCAGAGTTATATAAAAAGAACGCTGAAATTCATGCAGCAATTGAAGCTGAGATTAAAGTTAGAGAAGAACAGATTGCAAGTAAACAGGCTGAGATTGAAGCAATCACCGCTCAGATCAATGACCTTGTAGTGAATCTCCCAGAAGTCTTAGGTTCAGAACTGTACGCAGAATTAGGCCCATTTATTCGTGAAGATACGTTAGTTGATGATTCATTCATAGCGACAAATTCAATGACTGATAGAGAAATTCTCGAAATGCAACAAGCATTATTAAAACACGGACGTAGTGAATTGGAAAAAATCTGTTATCCTCAATTTACACTGGATGTTGATTTGATTAACTTCACTGTAGATTATGATTATAAACGATTTACAGATGCCTTGGAAATGTTCAATATCATTCATATCAATTTTGAGAATCACAATTCTATTATATCTGCCCGTCTTTTGAAACTACATATCAATTGGGATAATCCATCTGATTTTAAAGTTACATTCTCTAATCGTAATTCTTTAAAAGAATCCTGGGCTTTGTTTGATGAAGTGAAATCGCAAGCTGAAGATGCCTCTTCTAAAGTAGAGTTCCAGACTGGTGCTTGGAAAAATGCTGCTATCGTATCCATTGATGTAAATAAGTACATGAACAATATATTGGATGCAAGTAAACAACAACTTGTAACTAATGAGAACAATGAAGTTAAACTTGATAAAACAGGTATCACTTGTAAAAAATGGATAGCCGAACAACAAATATATGACCCTTGTCAAGTATGGATAACTTCCAATCAGATTGCAATCACTCATGATAGCTGGAATAGCGTTGGTTTGGCACTTGGATATGTTAAAATGGGCGATGACTATTTCTTTGGATTGTGTGCTGATTCTATTGTAGGCCGTCTTTTAATGGGACAACAACTTATCATTTCTAATCAATCTGGATCGTATACCATTGATGATAAGGGATTTACTGCTAAAAAGGATTCATACGAAGTAAAAATCAATCCAGACACTCCAGACAATATATTCTCTATTTCAATTGATAACAAAAAGCTTCTATACGTTGACACAACGGTGAAAGCTTTGACATTTGAAGGTAAGTTAATTTCTAAGTCTGGACAAATCGCAAGCTTTGAAATAGCTGATCAAACTCTCACTTCTGGAAATATTGGATTATCATCAGATAAAACTTCTGGAGCTATTGCTTATTGGGCTGGAAATACAGATAGAAACAACGCTCCATTTCGTGTAAGTAATACTGGGGCTATGACTTGCTCTAATGCCAACATTACTGGTGGTTCGTTGACAGTAGGTGAACACTTTTCAGTTAATAATCAAGGTATTCTAACAGCTTCCGGAGCATCAATCTCTGGTGCTATCACTGCCACTTCAGGACGTATTGGAGGTTGGAGAATCGAAGGTGACGAATTGATAGGTGATCGAAGTTCTTCTTATATAAGAGGTGGGTCAATTAATATTGGAGATAGTTTATTTGAGGCCAACAGTACAGAAGTGTATTTAGGAGAATTTTGTGTTCTTAATCTTCGTAGAGGTCAATTATCATCTGGAAATGAAATGGTAGGTATGATGGCTAATGCTTCGGGGGATAATCAAGCTTGGTTGTGGGCTGGTGCAAATCATGACCCATATCCATTTGTCGTTACTGGTAGTGGTGAAACTCGTATAGCAAAAATAGCCAATACGCAATACTGGCAAGGTTATAGTTTGGCAGAAGCTTTAGATTACATATGGTCAAATAGAAGCGATTGTGGATTAATTGATTTAGCTGAACGTATAAATTATCTTGAAAATAATATGCCATAGGAGATATTAAATATGACACTTGGAAAAATTGCAAATGCGATGCAGATTCTTGAGCAGATAAAACGTAAAAAACCTTCTTTTAAAATTGATTACTGGGTAATGAGGAATATCAAAATTTTCTCTGATTCCTATAATTTCTTTGTACAAAAACGAACTGAAATTTTAGAAAAATACTGTAATCTCATAAAAGATGAAAATGGAACTC